>Ga0255336_100112_pt1 | contig 190285 bp, 178 predicted proteins | sample MeOH1_35cm_T3_17_FD_189102 | JGI IMG/M metagenome (GOLD analysis project Ga0255336, IMG submission 189102) | Sandy soil microbial communities from University of British Columbia, Vancouver, Canada - MeOH1_35cm_T3_179 | ecosystem: Engineered > Artificial ecosystem > Sand microcosm > Unclassified... | reverse complement strand
CGACAAGGGGGCCGATATTAATGCTCAAGGTCGCCATTATGGCAACGCTCTACAGGCGGCATCAAAGGGAGGTCACGAGTCGGTTGTGCAGCTCCTTCTCGCGAGGGGGGCCGATATTAATGCTCAAAGTGGATTTTATGGCAACGCTCTACAGGCGGCATCAGAGGGAGGTCACGAGTCGGTCGTGCAGCTCCTTCTCGACAAGGGGGTCGATGTCAATGCTCAAGGTGGACTATATGGCAACGCTCTACAGGCGGCATCATTTAGAGGTCACGAGTCGGTCGTGCAGCTCCTTCTCGACAAGGGAGTCGATGTCAATGCTCAAGGTGGACTATATGGCAACGCTCTACAGGCGGCATCATTTGGAGGTCACGAGTCAGTCGTGCAGCTCCTTCTCGACAAGGGGGTCGATGTCAATGCTCAAGGTGGACTATATGGCAACGCTCTACATGCGGCATCATCTGGAGGCCACGAGTCAGTCGTGCAGCTCCTTCTCGCGAAGGGGGCCGATATTAATGCTCAAGGTCGACATTATGGCAACGCTCTACAGGCGGCATCATCTGGAGGTCACGAGTCGGTCGTGCAGCTCCTTCTCGACAAGGGGGCCGATATTAATGCTCAAGGTCGCCATTATGGCAACGCTCTACAGGCGGCATCAAAGGGAGGTCACGAGTCGGTCGTGCAGCTCCTTCTCACGAGGGGGGCCGATATTAATGCTCAAGGTCATTATGGCAACGCTCTACATGCGGCATCATCTGGAGGCCACGAGTCGGTCGTGCAGCTCCTTCTCGACAAGGGGGCCGATATTAATGCTCAAGGTCGACATTATGGCAACGCTCTACAGGCGGCATCATCTCGAGGTCACGAGTCGGTCGTGCAGCTCCTTCTCACGAGGGGGGCCCATATTAATGCTCAAGGTGGACTTTATGGCAAAGCTCTACAGGCGGCATCAGAGGGAGGTCACAAATTGGTCGTGCAGCTCCTTCTCGACAAGGGGGCCGATATTAATGCTCAAGGTGGACTTTATGGCAACGCTCTACATGCGGCATCATCTGGAGGTCACGAGTCGGTCGTGCAGCTCCTTCTCGACAAGGGGGCCGATATTAATACTCAAGGTGGACTTTATGGCAACGCTCTACAGGCGGCATCATATGGAGGTCACGAGTCGGTCGTGCAGCTCCTTCTCGACAATGGTGCCGATGTTAATGCTCGAAGTCTACTTCATGGCAACGCTCTCCAGGCGGCGTCACAGGGAGGCCACAAGTCAATCGTGCAGCTCCTGCTTACGAAGGGTGCGGATGCTAATACTGAAAGTGGAGGGTGTAGTGAGCCGGCAAACAAGCGTATTCGTCTTAAGTAGAATAGCAATATATCGCTAGGTTCTTCCTCTCTCAAGCTGAAGTCTCATCGTTCTGAGTGCCTATGTTTCCTGTGTTAATGTCGGCGGCTTTCTAGGTAAGGATTACATTCTGATGAGCGGCCCTCTCTTGCGTTCTTTAGCTTGCGCTCACTGTTGGTATACCACCGCCTTCTTTGAATTGGTTCAAGAAAGTATGTACCTGGAATTGCGGGTTCGACCAAGCGTATCACCGAACTCGAACAATTTCAATCTCACTGACAGATGTAGCAAATGAATAATGAATAATGGAGTAGACGGATTCTAACTTTGACTGTGACCAGTGATTTTTCTCCTTGCCTTCCCTGGTCATGCTTCCCCTTTCTCGGGCAGCATGAGACTCGCGCTATAGAACTGTCCTCTCACGCTGGGGTCGAAGTCGAGTGCTCCGCACGCAGTTTTGGCCAAGTTCTCATCGAAGTTCCGTAGAATGTAGGTCGCTATCATGTCGATACCTATTGTGGGGTCAGAACACCTACAAGCGTAGATAATAATGTGACCAAGGCGCTTACCAGAACCAGCGCCACCAGCAGTCCAAAATTGGCAAGGTCCACTGTCATCGACCACCCAGCGTTGCTCAAGCCAGTCAATCTTCGGATGTAGCTGCTTGGCCAGAGGCACAGCGAAGCGGTTTGTTGTAGCTCTTTTGCCGTCGAGGGCGCCAGAGTCTGCCAGCCACAGGGCGCCGACGCAGGTGGTCATGATGACCTTGGTCTGTTTCGCTGCCTCGGCCATGTATGTGAGGGAAGCCGGAGGGCGGACACTCAGGAGTGGACCCCCGATGACGAGGATGTCAAGGCCAAGAGGAGCGGTTTCGTAGGTATGGGTTGGGACGATCTTGACATCGGGCGTGGTCGGCGTGGGTTCGAGAGTCGAAGAGATATAGAGGAATTCCATATCTACTGCGACGGGGAGGAGGTGACCAAAACCAAACTCGGCCGCCTCTTGAATGTACTTTGTACTACAGTTGCCGAGCAGGTCGATACCGACAATGTCGGAGAGCTGGTTGTTTTCGAACAGGACGCCGATTCTGAGGGGGGCCATGTGGACGTCGGAGATGGAGAAATAGTTGGAAACGATAAATGGAGAGAGAATGAGATGGGAAAGCGACTGGACTTCACCTCTCATTTATAGATCTCAGAGCAATCATACTCAGTCCACTTCTCCATCGCTTGACTGAGGTTGCCGACGGGAAGACACCTTGGGGCATCTAGTCCTTAGAGCCCTAAGTATGGTCCAGGAAGCTATAATGGTGACTTGGACACGTTTAGGAACCGAGGACTAACTAAGAAAGGCAATTTGTCCCAAAATGGAATTGCTGGGTTGGAGCCAGAGCTGTGGGGCAAATAGGCAGCACAATTCTGGTCTCGTCGTCAGGTCGTATAAACATTGCTAGAGTATGGTTAGCCATCTGTGTGCGCTTTGACTGCCATTGAGCGTCAGGGCATCGGTCCACACAATTGCAGCATCTGTATTTGCGAAGGTGGCGTTGTTCTATGCGGCATTCAGATCCTAGATTCAACCTAACCGAGCCTGGTTAGGCGCCCAGCCGTGATCGGAACGCTCAAATATGAGTAAATGACTGCATCTGTTTCTACCTCGAGCAAGCGCTTCAACATTATCCTGCGGTCGCCGGTCGACTTCACTTGACCTTCAACAGCTTTACTGCTTGTCGAAGGTTGACATGGCCGCTTTCGCGCCTCCTTCCATCCCTCGACCTTGAGCGGTAACAGATCACGTCGACGATTCCAGGCGGCCCGTCTTGCTCAACTGTCCATCACGATGGATGAGGCGAAAACGCTTATTCGGACCACTGTCCGGACCTTCTTCTCGCACCCGAAGCAGATCCTGATCATCGACGCGCTCATGCTTCACTCTGTCCTGCACATCGAAGACCTTGCCGTCCTCCTTTCGACCCAACCGAAAGATATTCGCTCGTTCATCAACCCGCTCAAGGCTGCGCGTCTGCTCGCGACGCATTCTCGTGTCGAAGTGAGGGTCGGCTCTCAACGCGGCGTCACGCGAGATTACTATTATTGTCCATTCCACCCGGCCATTGATGCCATCAAATACCGCCTCGCCAAACTAAGGAAGAAGGTCGAGACGTTATATCAGCAGGACGAGACGAAACGCAAGGACTGGAGGTGTCCCCGATGTACAGCGGAGTACGAGGAGCTCGAGATTCTAGACAAGATTGGCGAGGACGGCTTCTACTGTGATCGTTGTGGAGCGACCTTGATACAGAACGAACAAGCGGCGCAGGATCGGGGAAACCATGAAAAGATACGCAGACTGAATGACCAGCTCAGAAAGTTCGACGACATGATCTTGAAGGTGGACCGGAAAACGATCCCTGAAAATGACTTTGCGTCAGCCTGGGAGCGGAAGAAGGACGTCCCGCGCGAGAGGGGCAGTCGGGCAGAAGGGCAGTATATGGAATTGAAACGGGACGTGAAGACGCAGACCAAAGGACCAGAAATAGTCAAGGTGGAGAACCTGGCCGTCAATCTCACGAGTGGTGCCGAGCAGGAAAGAGAGGATGCAGAGAGGAAAGAGGAGCGGAGACGACAGCTGGCCAAGCAGAATCTCCTGCCGGTGTGGCATACGAGCAGCGTGGTCGGTCAGGCCAATGGGACTGGCGTCAAAGCCGAACCCGATGCGAATGGCGCCTTGCTCAAAACGGAGGAAGAGGACGAGAAAAAGCCTGATGTGTCGACAACGGTGCAGGATGAGGTGGCCGCTTATATGGCCGAGATGGAGAGAGAGCGGGAAGAGGCGGAGAAGAGAGCCAAGGAGGAGGAAGAGGAGGAAGATGATGAATTCGAAGATGTCATGGGGACCAGCGTTGTGGGCACGCCGGCGAGCTCTCAGCAACAAGACATGAAGCCCTTTAATGGAGTCAAACGGGACTTTGATGATGAAAGCGGACCTTCAAGTGACGCCAACACCCCGGCCAGCTTCGGTGAACGAGACAGCAAGCGAGTCAAGCTTGAGAATGGTCACGTCAAGGTCGAGACGTCAGCGAATGGAGCTGCTGCCAAGACTGAGGTCGATTCGGATGAAGACGAGGACTTTGAGGATGCGATGTGATGCGGTTTGGATCGTCTATGCTGGTAGCAGTGTTGTGATGGAGGCTTTCAGGCACCGCATTTCCGTCCTACCGTTCATTCAAAGAATTGCACACCTGGCACGGACAGCGTCGCTTGGGGCTTGTAGGCGTCTGATTCGACCAAAGGCCTGTCTTTCCAGTCTAGATTCTGGACTCGGAAATAGATCTAGAAAATGGGAAAAAAATAATAAAGCGATTCACATCATTAAACAGCGCTCGAATGGGGCTCCTATGCAAGCAGAATGCATGCCATGTTTCTTATCTGGGCTTCATGCTGAACCAGCAAACCAGGCCCAATCTCCCGGCATGCCCCAGAGCCCTATAGAGAGCTGCCAGTTCCAGCAGCGGACAACATCATGACAACGACGTTTCATAGAACCAACGGCCAGCGCTAAATAAATCGTAGTTAGACTTGAACAGTGGATGGAACGGTGTAATACATAATCGATGCCAACCACCATATATTGTGCGGGGATGACTTTGGCGATCTTTTGCCATTCAACCTCTTTGACCTTGGCCTTCGGTCCGGTTTCATCTTTTCCCTCTGCGGTGACATTCGGGAATGCGGTGGTGTGCCGAAGTCGCTGAGCCGGTCCTTGTTCACGTTGTTCTCGGTTCGGATCTCGAATAGGAGGGCGAGGAGGGCACAGAACTCTCACTGACACTTGCTGACGGAACGAATAATGTCCTCCTTGACATATTCAATGTTCCCTTCATTCTCTCGATTCCTCCCTCTTTCAATCATTCCATCTTTATCCTTCCCCCCCCCCCGCCACCAGGCCTGAATCACTCACCTCCCAAACAACAGTCCCCACGCCGCCCCGAGGACCCAATACAACACTAGCACAACGATGACCATGCAGCCCGCCAACTTCAGCACCGCGACCTTGTCTCCCTGCCGCGCCATGCGTCCTAGGCGTCCGGCGCTGCCCCGGATGCTTGTCGACATGTTGCTAAACACCTCATTCGTGTTGTCCAGCGTCTCCTGCGACCGCGCATTGTCGTAGATGTTGAGAGTGATGTGTTTGAGCGCCGAGGTCTTCTGCGAGAGGGACGCGAGAAGGTCGTTATTTTGTCTAAAAGAGGTCAGTGATGCGAGAACGGGACTTGGAGAAATGGCGAGATGTCCACTTACTCTTCTCGAGCGTAGGCGTCAGACATATTGCTTCGTCTCTCAAGTTATGGTGGACAGTGAGAGAATAGAGTATACCGAAGGGAACAACTCCAGAGAAATCGGTGGCCTGGATCGGTCCAGAGTGGGGCGCAGACGGCGACTGCAGGTACACGTTCGACGAGACAAGCCCGAAGGTTCTAGTCAATGGACATTCGGAGAGACACCAGAGAACAAGGTTCGATATGTTGCTTTATTGTGTAGAGGTGTAGGCCGCATGGAAGGACTTGGGTTGCTATCTGCCGCAAAGGGTTAGAGAGTTCCTCGGCATATGTCATCTGATAGAACCCGAGTGTGTTAACAAGGTGAAACAATTCTGCTTCCACGGACATGCGATGAAATGCCTGCTGTAAATGTGCCTGCTAGGAAGATAGAGTCCAGACTTCTACGGTTGACCATCTTGCCACACCCATCACCGTCATCCGGTGCCATTACCAAGACGAATGGAGCAGCTTCTTCAACCGCCCAAAAGGACATTAATTCAAACTGACCTGCCATATATAGGTACCACATGCTCTGAATTATCATCGTAATATTCCGTCGTCCGACCCGCACTCGCTATGCTAGAAGTGAAAGGAAAACTGGTCCAGGCAAAGAAAGGGAAATCCAAGTCAAACGGAAACAGCCATCTCCAGGCGTTGGGTGATCTAATCAAATCTACTACCACATGTCGTCGTCGTCATCGTCATCCAGCCCCGAACCATATTGGGCGTGCTGCTGGTTGTTTTGATGATAATGGTTGTATCCGCTACTGTATGTCGAGGCATGGCTTTCCACGGAATGCTTGCTGCCTCTCGAGCTGGGCCTTTGACTGTTGACGTCGTAGTCGTACATGGCGCCGCCGTCAAAATCTTGTTGCGAACTATATGGCTGCTGATGTTGGACACCCTGTTGTTGCTGTATTTGCTGTTCTTGGGCTTGTTGCTACAATTAGGTCAGCATGAGTCACGTCGGCCGCAGGAGAATGCTGACCTGTTGATACCGCTGATATTGAGTAAACTCCTCCGGTTGCGGTTCCTTGTGCGGCTGTTTTCGCTGCTGTTTGGCGCTGGTGGGGAGGTTCATCTGGGGATGCATTTGTTGCACCTTTGCCAAGTAGCTATACATGAAGTTGCTCAACAGGACTTGCGAATAGAGTGCGCGTCGAGGGTTGGCCAGCTTTATGTGGGCCATGCGGTAAATCGCACGTTCCTCCAGGATCGAGAACCTGGTCCAATTGTAGTCGATGTCCGGCTTCAATTCTCGGTATGGCGGCTCCGGAGACAGGCCACGGTCGCGATGCTTCTTCGAGCTTCCGTCCTTGTCGCCTTTGACCTTTTTTCCACCAAAAATGGACGAGAACAGTCCCTCCTTTTCCTTCTTCTGGTCATGGCCAGGAGACTTGCGTTGGCTCTCCTTCTTGCGTTCTTCGTCCAGTTTCAGGCTTTCTCGATCCAGGACGAGGCTCTCTCTGCCTTTGCTGGCCCCGTCAATTGACGTCTGGAGGACGTCGAGTCGGGTGTTGTCATGCTGCTGAGGAGGCTTCACCACCTTGGCTTTGGCCGGACGGTCCGCTTTGTCTTTGTCGCCGTCTTCCTTGCCCAGGAGCCAACCCCAGCCGGACTTTTTGGGCTCTTCCTTCTTTTTCGCATCCGCCCGCTTATCGACGGTCAACGTGGGGATGAAAGACAGGTTGCTGGTGTTGGTGTCATTTCCAGGAAGTGGTGAGGGCTGGTCGAGGCTTTGTGATGGTCTCGACGGCGGAGCCATCACATTTCCTCTCGACGCCGGCGGCCCCGTGACCGTGGGCATCGATTGTTTCGGTGGCATCGATGGACGTGGAGGAGTCGTGGTCTTTTCTCTGGAGGAGACCCTTTCTGGATGTCGAATCGATAGTGGCGCCGGCGGTGCGGGTGAGGCCATTGAAGATGACCGGGGCTGAATCACGGTGTCTTCGGGTGGTGGCACTTCCACAATCTGTGGCACGGCCTTACGTTCAAACGGCGCACTCGGCGTGGGTGGACTCTTTGACGCCGGGGGCGGTTTTCGCATTTCTGGCAGGCTCCACGTACTCAGCCGGCTGCCTCCGTCGTCCATACTCAGGACCGAATCAAAACTGCCCGGTGTCGAAGAAGTCAAGGTGCTGGAAGGAGGTGAAGGACTCCGGCCGGCAGGCCGAGAAAAGTTCGTCGGGCTCTTGCTCCGATTGACCGCGGAGGACGGATCTCTGAGCGTTTGGGCGAGGCTTGAGACGTCGAGTGAATGAAAGTTCGGCAGAGGGGGGACTGATGGGGTGGACGGTAAGGAGGAGGTGGTGGTCGTTGATTCCGTGGGAGCGGTCGCTGCCCTCCTGGCGGCACGCTGAGCGTACGTGGCTCTGTCTCCCCTTCCTTTCACACTTCCACCCCGTCTATATGTTGTTCGTGTCGACCGTTTGAGACTGGATCCAGGCACCGAGGGCAAAATGATGTCTCCGTTTTCATCCCCGTCAGCGCTCTCGAGACTAATTCTGGGTCGTCCATTCGCCACCAGAGCTTCCAACTCCTGAAGATTAGGGTCTGGCGATCCCGGTTGCTGCGACTGCGATTTCTTCTGTTCCAGTCTTTCCGCCCCGTCCTGATAGCCGACTGAACTGTCAATCTGTCGCGACAGCATGGACTTCTTCCGGCGGAGAGCACTGCTGCCGCCGCCCCCGCCCGCGCTGAGAGAGCTTGATCTTGAAGACGATGGGCTGGCAAAAGCCGAGAGTTCTCCCGACCGTCGTTTTATTTGTTCGGCTTTGCTCTCCAAAAACGTCTTGAATTCTTTCGGGGCCAGCTCGGGGTGCAACCGAGCGGGGACCCAGAACAGCCGGGAGGCATCATCCTCGCTGGCAGATGATGAAGGCGCGCTGGGCATGCCGGCCGCACTCAGCTGTGGCAGGTCCGGATCATCGGTGGCTCCCACACTCATGGACATTCTCCTCAGCGCCTGAAGATTGCTCAGCTCTTGTGCCACTGCGGCCGGGCTGGATTCATAGTCAATATCATTTAAAGGGAACTGCGACGTCGCGGTATCGGACGGGGATCGGTCTCTTGATGCGACCACGGGTGAAGAAGGTGACGGTGCGGGATGATTACTATTATTCTTCTTTTTCTGCTCCCAAGAGACCGTGCGGGCAAGAGGAGGCGGTTGGGCCTGTCGGATTGAACGGGTCATCGGGTCGTCATTGGACCTCCCTCTCGGCGGGAGTTGTTTGGGGTGCATCGATGTCTGTCGAGCGGATGTGTCTTCGGCCGTTGGCGCCGGGGGGAACGTGCTTACACCTCGAATGGAAGCCGCATATTCATTTAGATATTCTGAAGGGTGCCGCATCTCCGTTTCCGGCTCGTCTCCGTACATATATCCGATCGCCTCAGTGACATGATGGCTCTCGTCGCTTATCGAGAGTTGGGGAAGATGGCCTCTGCGGGCCGCAAAGCTCGCGCCGGTGTCACGAATGCGTGACGAGGTCTATAACGGAGAAATGAGTTAGTCTGAAGCGCCTGGCGAGCACGAGTGGAGTGTGGATGATCGACGGTTCCATGTCTGAGTGGTATTGCAGGCAGCCATCGTCACGCAGGGAGAGGTGAGGCGGTCTGGCTGGCCGTGGTAGGGTCTGGTGAACGGCAGTCAAAACGAACCTGCATGGAGCGGACGGCGCTCAACTGGTCCAGGACGCAATCTTCGGATTATGTGGGAACGCGCGTGCAATCTGAGGCACCAGCGGTGCAGCAGGCCCTTGTGCGGCCAATGCCAGACAGGTCGCCGCTCCCCGAGGAACAGGAGCAATCATCGAGGAGGGTCGTCGGGCCGGAGAGAATCAGACAGTCTCGTAGGCTCGGGTCGTCGTGGGCAGGCAGTACGGATAGAAGACGAGGCGGCAAGATGCTTGGGAACGCGGAGACGGCATGTCATGCTAAGTTAAAAGGAGCGGGATTGTCGTGATGTGCAGGATGGCAGCGAGGAGCCGCGCGATGATGGCCAATGGAGAGAGATCCTGGCTACAGGGACGGTGGTCCATCCTGTGGGAGCCTGGTCTCCACCAAAGGTCAGCGAGAACTACTCCTGAATGCCAAGCCATGGCGGCTTTTGATACTGAAGTGTTGCCAGCCAGACACAAGGCTTTCGACTTCGGAGCGAACGCCATGACAAAGTATTTATTACAGTGCGAGTACTTATTACAGGCACTGCTCTATGGATTCTCAATTGACAATTGCTTATGCACTCTTTTCATTTCGTCACCTTTGTCACCCAAGTCATTCCTACCCTTCAGTTCGTCTCCATGCTGGCCTCAACCCCACGGATTAGCAAATGGATCCGGGGCGCCGCCAAACCCTCCATTCGATTTCGCGGGAGGGGCCACTGGCGTTTGAGTCGTCGACGCCGACGTCCAGCTTCCAAAGTCCTCATCGGCGGTGATCTTGGGGGGTTGCGCGGGTTTGCTCGCGGCCGACGTAATGGGTGACCCCCAGCTTCCCGAAATGTCATTCGGTGTTATGTGCGCTGGCGGTCGTCCGAGGTCAACACTGGGAGCGGCGGGTTTCGGGGGGGCCGGCTCTGGCGCGCCCCAGGGACTGTTGTCATTTGCCGAACCCCACGGATCAAACAATGCCGCGTTCGCTTGAGGAAGAGCGGGCGCTGGTGAAGGGGTTGGGGCGGGCTGGGGAGCAGAGGACTGTAGCGAGGACAGATTGAACGGAGAGTTGAAGCTGTTGTTGGCCGCGACGGCCGGAGGTGATAGTTTGGAGGCGACCAACGGAGCTGGAGCCGGAGCCGAGGTTGGCATCGACGAAGCAAAGCTGCCAAAGTCGTCGGAAGCAAAGAGATCGGCAGGAAGGGAGGTCGTCGCTGGTTTGGGTGGTGGTGCTGCGGGGAATATCGGCGCCTTTTGCGTGAACGAGAAATCAAGCCCGTTGGACCTGGGCGGAGAAGTTGCGACGGGTTTCGCCGCTGGTGGTTTGGACGCAACGCTATCAAAAAAACCGCCTCCACTAAGAGGGGGAGGGGATGTCATCTGAGGTGCAGAAGGGGCCGCCTTCGCGGGCACCGAGTTGGGAAAGCTCAGCCCGGAGAAGGGAGCGGAGGACGAGGGAGCGGCGGCCGACGGCGATTTCGTGGCATTATTGCTTGAAAAACTCAAACCACCAAAGGCATCTGCCAGTCCGCCAAATGCGTCTGGCAGCGGACCAGGCGGAGACGTCGGTCCTCCCATCGACGACTGTCGAGCGTGTGGCTGTGGGGCCGGCTCCTGCTTCGGAGCGCTGGCATAGAGGGACAGGATAGAGCTCTTCAAATCGCCTCGGGAATGAGAAGACGTCGTCGTCGTCACTGGATTTGACGCCGCACTCGACGGCCGGCCGATGCCGGCCGATGACGAGCCGCCAAAGAAGTCGAGCCCGAGAAGGGAGTCCTGCGGTCTGCTGGGGTTGGGGGCCGGTGGTGGAGGACCGGTTTTGGTCGGCTTCGAACCCGGAATATCTGCCGTGTTGGGTCTGGCCGGTGGTTCAGGAGCAAAGTCGTCGAAGAGACTCACATTCGCCGCCGGACGGGTCCGGGTCGGAGGCGGTTGTGTCGGGGCCAGCCTTTGGGAGGCCGACCTTTCAATTTTGGCTTTCTCTTGGACGATGTTGAGAGGGACATCATCATCACCGTCGACATCGAGTGTGGCGGGATCAGGCATGGGCCCATCCATGACCCATCTTTTGGACTCGTATTTCGTGCGGATGAAGTTCTCGATCTTGGCCTCTGACGGGACATGCCCTGGGGCCAGCTTCGCCTCCCAGTATTTGTTCGCCCTGGCGTTACCCCATTTCAACACGCTTTGTAACTGCTCGTCGGTCCAGGCATCGAGATCGACCGATTTGACCCGACTGATGTGTGTTCCCATCCCTCGATGTATGCCCGAGCATCGAATGCAGATAAATACGCCGAGGTTCCAGCTCGCCCACCGCGGATGTTTGTTTCGCTTGCAGTCGGCGCACACCTTGTTACCTTCCAGCTTGACGAGGGCCTTCAATGTCTGTGCATTTTGCGCCGCCCTCTCCGCGCCTGGGCGAGCCTGGCGAGACATGGTGTCCGCAGAACGTGGTCACCCAGCCAGGTGCGCAGGGAGAGGGAGTGTTTTGACCCTCTGGCAGATAACGCGAGAGGCCGTCTCTGACTGTCGTTGGTTTCAAATCATTCAGACACCGAGCGAAGTGGATCAATCGATCGGCCTAGCAATGATGATTGTGGTGAGACTCGAAACGCTGGTCGTGAGGAAGCAGTTACCTACTCTCAGGCACATCGAAGCGGCAACGGGCAGGCAGCCTTGGCATGGATTGAATGACGGAATTGGAAGAGAGGCTCAAGCTTTAACGCAAGTTGGAGGAAATCTGCCGCCGCTTTTGGCAGGGCGACATTGGCTTTGGGGAAGAAACCTGGCAGAGCAACCTGCAGCATGACTTTGCTAGAGGATGCGCTTCTGAACATCAAAAGGTTCGACTAATGGGATCGCAGGTAAAATTTGATCGTGGACTCTATGGCATTAATTTCTGCTCACAGGGTGCTGGTTAAGGCTGCGTTGAGCGGGTGAGAGTCAGTGAGGTTAGGCGGTATGATAATACAAGTGGACCCGACTGTCGGCTGTCTGTTCAACCCCCAACTTTACTTTCACTAATGTACCAGTCATTGCTTCTCTCTTGTACGAGGTACACATCAGGGATTCAATAATCGGTGAGACTCTTACAATGGCGTCAAAAAGGCGAGCCGTCAATCCCTGACAACCTTGCCTGAAGGGGGCAGGCCGCCTAAACTGGAGGCGGATTTCCTTTGCAGGAACATCGTAGACAACGCTTTACAAGACTTGATTTGGCAGACACCTCCACAGGAGATTCTGCGACTCCAAACCATCATCGTTCGTAATTCATACACTCCCCCACGCCTTCTAGAACCAATGCTCACTTTGCAACACCATCCCCGTCTGCTACAGGGTCATTCTCGTTGAATTTTAAGCTGATGCTGTTGACACAGTGCCGCTCGTCCGTCGGGGTGGGATATCCCTCGCCTTTGAAGACATGGCCGAGGTGGCCGCCACAGTGGCTGCAGACAATCTCCGTTCTCTCCATGCCGAACGAAGTATCCGTGTGTCTGGTCACCGCGCCGGGGATGCTGTCAAAGTATGCAGGCCATCCACAACCGGACTTGAATTTCTGGGTGGCCTTGTAAAGCGGCGTGTTGCACGCGGCGCATGTGTAGACGCCTTGTTCTGGATAATGTTTGTCATATTTGCCCGTGTATGGCGCTTCCGTGCCTTTCTCTCGCAGGATACGGAATTGATCTGGACCGAGTAAGCATTGGCAATCATCGGCTGAACTGGACGCGGGGCATACCTTTGTTGAGAACAGCCCTCCATTCGTCTTCCGATCTTTGGTCTGGGTACGACATATTGTCCGAGGATGACGCTGACGACCCAAAGAAAGAGCTCAAGAAAGACGGGATCGAGGGCATGGACTTTGGTAAATTGGCGCGGTGGATTGGCGTGAGGGCTCGCTGCGGTAGTTGCTGCAGTCGGAGAGTGGCGTGGGAAAGCGTATAGAATGTGCGGATGCTGTTTGGGAATGACGGAAGGCGCATCGAATACTTATAGCCCCGGTCTGAAAATGAGAGACTAGGAGAGTATTTGAGATTCTATCTGCTATATTCTGGGGCTGCGCCTCGGGTATGTCATCATTAAGCCTGAATGTGGGGTTGTGAGTGCACGTGACCTCTGTAAGGCATGATTATGGAATCAGGGATGACCAGTGATCTATTTCGAGTTCTGTCATGTTCAATCAGAGGTCTGATCGCTATTCATCATTTTCCTCTCAAGGGTGCACCCACAGTCTTGACGAGAACATGACATCTAGATGGCTTTGATCTCAACGCCTTGCCTTTCCGGTGACAATGAGTTCGCCATGTCCGATCTCGACGCGCCAGCCGTCGTTGATGAGCATCTTGCTCACCGCCGGTCCAATCCTTGGAGCATGGTTTTTGCTGTGACTGCCCACGCCAGTCACAATTTTGTATCCAGCCTGGACAGGCCCGCCGCCGCCACGGGCATATTTGGCGTCGCCTAACTGATCCCACCAGCTGTGGGTCTTGTAGCTCGCGATGCGAACAGCATCCGCCACACTCACACCGTGGAGGTCGAGGACGGTCGGGGTCGATTGGGCGGTGACGTGCGCATTGGCAGCAGCCTGCTGAAGTTCCTTGGCCGCTTTCGCGCGCTCATGTCCCACGGAGGCATAATAGGCTGCAGCACCTCCCATGAGCCGGTCGGATTTTCCCCTTTTGTAAGCTGCCGCTGCCTGTGCGAAAGCTTGGTTCGCTGCCAGACCGTGCGCTGTCGCCAGTTCTCGAGTATGGCCATGCTCAACGGTGGCCCATGTCTCAGCTTGGCTGGGCTGGAGAGGCTGGTTGTCCTTTTCTACATCGACTGGGGCATATGGGGCGAGACCATAAATCTTGTCAGCCTTTTGAACATTCGTAGAGGTCGTCATGGCCTCGAGCAGTTCCCGTGCCGCGGAGGGAATATTCCGAGCTAGGACCAGGAGGCCGTACAACTGTGCATTCGAGACATGGTCATATTCGCTCCGGAACTCTGCGATCTGCAAGTCCATGATGGGATCGGCGTCCTCTAGATTTCCATATGCCGCCCCTTCTTTGGTGGCAAGAGCACGTATGGTCGCGGGTAATCGGGCACCGTTTGCGTGGTAAACGGACTTGACTGTCTCGGGCTGTAGGTTTGTTCGGGAGCAGATAAAGTCGACCTCCTCGTTTAATGTTGTCCACACATTCACTGTGCTGACCGGCGATTCGGCCAACAAGGACCCCGCCGAGCCGGCGCGAGAAGATTCATCCAGACCGGCCGGTCTTTTCTTCTTCTTCCGCCGTCCCTTTCGGCCGCCGCCGTGCCTGTCTTCGGCAAAGCCATCAACCCCTTTGGGAGGTATTTCTTCAGCAGGTCCCTCCTCTTCGAATTCGTCGCTTAGAAACGACAAATTGAGCAGCTCGTCTGTAGCGGTATCCAATGCCCCGTCGTGGCTCTGGAGTATCTTGGACAATTTCGACGTTGGGATGCTGGGAAACATGGCGTGTAGCCATGCCTCCTTCTGCTCCACGGACGAATGTTCCAAGTCGGCCCCCAGGCCGCCATCCTCGGCCAGCTTGGTATCCGAGAGAGCTGTTGTGATACTGGTCATCCCGTTCGACGTCGACTCGTTCTCCCGACCTGACGCGGAGTAGTCGGGGGGATCTCTCGGTCCGCCGAATCCTCCGGTCCCTGATGGATCGAATTCAGCATTTTCTTGTTCGACAGCGCTTGCTTTGAGCGAGTCGAGTACCCCGACCAGAGTCTGGTGCTCCTGCGGAAGGTCATATTCGTAGGCGATGGCGTAAAAGAGTGCTTCATCCAGCGGAGGACAATAAGCCACTCGAAGCGTCTGCGTCGCCATTACTGGCCATCCTTCAAGAAGAGAGGCTGGGTCGACGGACCTCAATATCAGACACTGGGCTGCCCATGTTGCCGATCCCAGATACTCGAGTCAAACCATCTCGGCCGCTTCATGATGGGTGCCCCGCGTGTCGGGACAGTCTTGGATACATTTTTGGAAAAGTTAGGTGAGAGTGGGTTTCAGGCGCAAGGCAACGAGAGGTCATGATGATCGAGAAGGCAATAACGGCGTCTGTGAATCGATACATTGAGTCGGCGCGCGAATCGCATTTGTGGGGGCGCAGCACCTGGCGTCTGGGATTTCGGGTGAGTTAGTGGAGATCGACAGCTAAACCTCGTTAATGCAGTCTTGAACGCCAGTGCCGCTCCTACACGTCCGCTCTGCTGGACCAAAAGAACGGTTCTTTGCTGCCACTGGCCGCTCGATTGAAGCAGTGGCACCATGGACGTGGATAGACGTTGAACTGGTTCGGTTTATACTGTCGGATGTGTCTGAACTCTCCCTGGATTAAAAAATATACTTTGTAACTTGTCGCCTTTTCCACGACTCCCATCGGTATGTCTATCACATACACAGGGTCAGTCACAGTCTAAAGACCTATGACAGCAGAACCACGTGATTGTGACAACATAAACAGTAGCAGTTACAACCATTGTAAGATTGGTTAACCCGCAAACGATGTATCAATATCCAACCATCGGCGTGTCAAGTAAGATGCAGCGCCACTAGTAGATGGGTTGTCCAGAAAACAAGAGCCGGAAAAGACAAACAAAAAGCTGAAGAAAGGAAAACGGTCGAGCGCGGGGTGAAATCGATTACAGAATGAATCGTCTCATCAGCAGATCGTAAGTCTCATACTTCATCACCCGACATTCGTCGAAGCGTATTAACCCGCATCTTCGTCGTGGCAGGGGGATATAATCTCTCAATGGATCGCCGGTGAAGATCAAATAGAGCGTTGCTGGTCGCAAAGCGGTGCGCGGTACAAAGGAGGAATGTCATCACTACACCTTTCTCCACGTGTAGCCGATTCCCCTCGCGCCAACGGCCGCGTCAGGCTCGGGTGTCTTTGTGCCAATGGCGTGGGTATCCCCAAACGGGTCGTCTGGATCATCGTCGTCCTCCTCCACGTCGGTCTCGCTCTCACTCTCACTGTCAAGGGGCTTCGCCTTCCAATTCTTCGGCCCCGGCAGTGGTCGTGGTGGTGGCACGGCGATGTGGCCCGGACTCGGCCGTGGCGGCCTCGTCGGGCTTGAAATGCTGAGGCCGGCCATCATCTTCTCGGCGTCCTTTCCCAACGCTTGCTCGCTCTTGGCCGCCTGTCGACTGAGATGTTGGGCCTCCTCCAGCTCGCTGTCCGAGTCGTCGTCGACCGACTTGTCCAGGACTTCAAATGCCATGAGTGCCGCGACCAACTCTTCATTGGCGTGGATGAGTCCACCAAGAAACTCTTCGGTCTCGACATACTGGATGTAACGCAATATCTGTCGGCGTAGCTGCTTGCATGTTTCAAATCGCTTCATCACCTCGGGATTATCCGACACACGCTGAGACTCCCGATTCACGAGCCTCAAGGCATTGGTCAGGTTGGTCGAGGCCACCGAGGATGCCGCGATCGACTGCAAAATGCCCGGTTTCTCGCGCTCGAGGTTGAACCCTTTGTTCTTGGCCTTCTTGTCTTTCTTCCCCTTTTTGCCGGTCCCGAACGTCGAGGCCGGGCTCAGGGCGACGGGAAGAGGAGGAGGGGAGCTGTGCTTTCGGAGGACGGTGGGACTGGACGGCTCGCTCGCGGGCTGCACACTATTGCTCCGCGACCGGGCCTCTTCGGCCTCTCGTTCACGCTGCACCTCTTCTTCCGTCTCCCGCAACACGCGACTCTGTTCACGTCGCTGTTGGGGAGCCTTTTGTTTCTTGGGCAATTGATTGTAGAGCGACTTGGCTCCTTCCAGGCCCGGGTTGTCCTTGGAGCTCGCCATCCATTGGCTAAAGAGGACTTTGCATTTCTCCCGGACGTCTGTATCCGAGACCGGGTCGACGGCGGCGATGCGAAGACGTTCGAGGAGTGGGGCGTCCGACAGCAGTGCCCGTTGGACACGACCGCCCCCGTTCTGTATTAATCCGTCGAGGATGGTCAAGGCTCGCAGTTGTCGGTGGACGTTACCGTATTTCAGTTTTTTCCGCAGCGCTCGCGCGACTTCGGTCGCGCCCGTGGCTTGCAGCTTGACCACTTCGAGGAGATCGGGGACCCCAGCCAGGTCATCTTCGTCGTACGTCTCGGAGGTCAATTGCTCGACGAGGACGGATATGGCCGAGTACGGCTTCTTCTGTTGAGAGTAACGATAACGGGTTATTAACTGATATCTCCTGCGCGATCTGCAGAGACAAGCGAGATGGAGCAAGGACGCAACGAGACGCTTGAAACCTCGTTTCTTGAGTCGGGAAGACCGAGACAGGACAATGGGAGCAGGCGGAGTGGGGTAGGCATCAAAAGATGTCCTCCGCCGTCTCTTTCGCATGCAGCGGTCGCATTCTTCGGAATCTGCAGCGTACAGAAGGCCGTCGAGCTCACGCTGATCGTCGGTCACGAGTAGATCCTCCCGCGGCAGGTCAAAGAAGCCGACATCAGGCGTACAAGCCGGAGCATGGAGGAGGAACAAGTCCACGGCTCGGGACGTGAAGGACATGACGCAGGCTGACCCTGGAGAGGGGACCCAGCGGCGAGGAGGGGATGGAGGGATATGAGAAAGCAGAACTCACCGAGGCGGAAAACATGGCTGCGACGACGGTCTATTATGCCGGAGAAGATGATTTCGTAATTGGAGCGAAGACATCGAACGGCCCAGGTAGTGGAGAGGTGCAGTGGCCTTGCGCAGCCCTGGCGGGCGTGGCCGAGCATGCATGGATCTGGCTGGGTTAGGATCTGCAGCGGTCGTCAACCCACTAAATTTGGCTACCTCTAAACCGACTGGGTCGAGCAGTAAATCACCCCCCTCTTCTCGCAAATTACCCCCAGGCTGATGAGTGGCCAAAGGTTTGCTGGTATGATCCAATCGCATCGTGGGTGGCCATGTACGAGAAGCTGCACACCATCAGGTCGTGACCGATCCTTCTGCTTGTATGGAAGGCCAAGTCCTCTCCGGTCCATCGAGCCTGTCAGGGGGAGGGTGGATGTCAGCAAGGGGTTCAAGCGGCTGGCGGCGCCACGAGGGTGCCAGAAAAGACAACGTGAACTGCATTGCTGGTCATCGTCACCAATGGAGAGCCTCCGTTGTCGTCGTGGCTAGTCGGTACCGCCATCCCTGACGCCGGCGACATCCATCGACTACATCGCTTGCCAAAGCGAATCTCCCATGATAGCCGAGAGACTTTGAACCTCGCTTAGCCTGTCGTCTTTGCGCTGTATCCACCTATCCCTTGGGGTTACACATCAGCCGGTTCCTTGCTCACAGTAGCACAAAGGGGTAGAAAGGCCAGTCGTGGAGGTCAGCATCCGAGGAGCCATTTGTCAACAAGACTTTCGGTACCATCATATTGACGCCCTGCCCAATGAACCGAGCTCCACCGGCAGGAACATGAGACCCCTGTGCAACCCAACCTCAGCCACAGCTGTCAAAGGTCCCCGCCATGTGGTGCACCTGAAGCTGTGGCTTGCCCGTTGATGACAGATTCCGAGCGGATCAACGAATAATCCTGGAGAAAATGGCTCGCTAGGCATAGAGCATCAAACAGATGACGTGCTTGTCCGAGCCGGGCGACAAGTCATATACACGATGCGACCCAGATATGCAGTGGCTTTCCAGCGCCAACCAACCTCTCCTTCATTTGATTACTTCCAAGTATGTGGGGGAGCCGTGACGGCCCGCCAAGCACTCAATCCACCACCGCCCAGTTTGATAGAGAATCTGGGAATGCGGTGAATTTCTGCAAGGTATGAGAATTGCTGTTCACGCCTTCTTCCCCCACAAAGTTGTTCTTCTCTTCTGTGCCGTCTCAGTCCTTGTTTGGGCCGTTGTCCTGGCCTCTCACGGCCCCTTCTTAACCCGTCTTGCCGCATTGCTCGTGCAGTTCCACCGGATAGGCGTCGTCCCTGGGCTTGGCAGAGCGCCTGTCGTCGCAACGACTCCAACCATGGCGTATGAGAAGGAGTTGAAAGTGGCCCAGCTCGCTGTCGCCCGGGCAGCCATCCTGACGAAGGCCGTCTTTCACGAAAAGGCCAAAGGCACCTTGTCCAAAGACGACAAGTCGCCGGTCACCATTGGGGATTTTGGGGCTCAAGCGCTCATCATCGCGGCCATCAAGCACAATTTTCCGGCGGACGAGGTCGTTGGCGAAGAGGAGGCCTCTTCGCTGAGAGAACAGAAGGATCTGAGCTCCAAGATCTGGAACCTGGTCAAGGATGTGAGGCTGAATGACGCCGAAAGCGACGCCCTGCTGGGGGGGGCGGTCCAGAGCGAGGATCACATGCTCGATGCCATCGACATGGGCAGCAGCGCCGGCGGCAGCAAGGGACGTATCTGGGCGCTGGATCCGATTGACGGCACCAAAGGCTTCCTCCGCGGCGGCCAGTACGCCGTCTGCCTCGCGCTCATTGTGGACGGCGACGTCAAGGTCGGTGTGCTGGGCTGTCCGAACCTGCCCGTCGACGACTCGGAGCCGCTGACCGAAGACATGGGCGCCGCGGCCACCGACGCCGAGGGCAAAGGTGTCCTCTTCTCGGCCGTCCAGGGCGAAGGCGCCACGAGTCAGCCACTCACCCGCGGCGCCGTGTCCCACGGCCATCCCATCCACGTCAGCCAGATTTCGGACGTGAGCCAGGCCGTCATGTGTGAGAGCGTCGAGCCCGGCCACTCCAGCAAGGGCGACAACGCCCTCATCGCCGACAAACTCGGCATCACTGCCCGGCCCATACAGATGGACTCGCAGGCCAAGTATGGCTCGGTGGCCCGAGGCGCCGGTGACCTGTACCTCCGCCTCCCGGTGCGCAAGGACTACATTGAGAAAATCTGGGACCACGCCGCGGGCGACCTGATCGTGCGTGAGGCCGGTGGCCAGGTCACCGACATCGCCGGCCAAAGACTGAATTTCAGTTTAGGCAGGACGTTGACGGAGAACAAAGGAGTCGTGGCGGCGCCTGTGAACGTTCATCCTGAAGTCTTGAAGGCGGTGCAGGAGGTTCTGGCTGCGAAGTGAGGCAGTCTTGCAATGGTGTCCTCGGACGCCACGCCCGGGTTCTGGCTGCGAAGTGAGGTGGCAGCCTGACAGTGGTGTGCTTGACGCCACCGCCTGGGAGGCATGGCCTGGCACGAGATATGACGGAAAATAAAGGACACGACTGTCTATAGATGTACAAGCAAGGCAATCTGCTCTCGCCGTGCTTCCAGTGACTACTGCTAGACAGACTACTTGATCTTCTTGGCCTTGAGCCGGATCGTCTCGTCATTGACAAAGATTCCTTTGCCCTTGTACGGCTCGGGCTTCCTCCACTCGCGAATCTCCGCCGCGAACTGGGTGACGATCTGCTTGTCACAACCCTCCAACAGGATCCTCGTTGGCTGTGGCACAGTGGCCTGGACGCCCAGCGGCACGGGCATTTCGATCGGGTGCGCGTACCCGAGCTTCAACGACACAAACTTTTGGCCCGGATACGCCGGTTTCTGGGTGATGGCCGTATCCTCGACCGTGGCGCGGTAACCGACGCCGACCAGCCGGAGGATGCAGACGTGGCCCTCGGATACCCCAGCGATGGTATTCTGCATGTGTGCGCGCATCGTGCCTGTAGGGGAAGTATCGGTTAGCAGCTTATTCGTGTCGTGCCGGGCAGAACAAGGCAGTGGCAGAACAAGGCAGTGGTCGTTGAGCGGACATACCCCACATGGCTCTCTGATGTGCTATTTCGGCGTTTCCCACTCTTATGGTCACCTTCCTTGTCTCGGGGTCGTGGTTCGCAAATATGTAAGGTGGGAGAGGTAAAGTCAGTTGTCCTGTGACGTTCAGCGCGGGTATGCAGAGAAGATCGTCCAGGCCATACCCAATGGGCCCGTCACCTCGACAGCGGACGTCGGCATGTCTTGTTTTCTGCTTCGAGCATTGGACTTGGGCAGATCGAAAAATCGTAGAGAGACATCCGGCGGTACTGAAATGGCCGCACCTCCCACTCGGGACTTTCGAGATTGTGAAGACGAAAATGGCCTCGCGGTCAATCGCCTGGATAGATCGGGGACTAAGAACGACGGCACTTCGTGGGACCTGCTCGCGTCACGAAGCAGAGTCCGGAGCGAGGGTTGCAGGCCGCTGCAGGCCATTCTGGCACCAAGTGGTACAGTCTCGGTCGATTCGTGATCGCGTGGAGATCTCTGTCCAAGGAGCTGGGTTATTGTGGAAAACTTGCAGTTGATGCAGCGGCACCTCCTTCTGATGGAGCACCGGCTCGCACGTCCTAGGGTCCTGTGTTGCGAATATCATCCAAACCAGTTTACTTTGCAGGGTGGCTGTTAAAACGTTCTGTCGCGAGCTGTCCCAATGAGGTCTAGCTTGTCAACCATTCCGTGAACGGCAAGGCATCCTTGTTGGATGTTAAATACCAGATCCCAAATCCCTTGCAACCTTTACGTTGTGAAGCATACAAGAGATTGAACTCTATGAAGGAAAGTGCGTGCTTGAAATGTCGGATAAATTCAAAGGCTGTGTCAGTCTTCCTTTTGACCGAAGCGGCCGTCGCTCTGGATTCCTAGGTTTTTCCTTGACATTGATATCCATTTTATCGTGCTGGACTCATCCCTGGTTTGGCATTCTGTCGCCCATGCTTTCTTCTAGCGCTCGGTGGTGGACAATGAAGCGCTTTTGGTGAATGTCCTCGATTGCCTTGCCAGAGTCAGGTCTCGATATCAACGAGAGCAAGCGCATCTGACCAGAAACGCCGCTGATATGGAAACATTGTTATCGATTCGTTGTCCATGGGCCGTTGCAACAGTTTCGCTGGAGGTGTCGAATCTCGTGGATGCTGACAGATCGCTGTGCACGAATGCCAGGATCTTTACCAAAACAAAGTTGACCAAACTAAAAAAGAGAGGCCCAGTCCTGGCCACCAGCTGTGACAGAACGAGGCTGAGACAGACAAAATCTTGGCGATGGGCAAGACAAGTCTTGATCTTCCCTGCCTCGACACCATCTTACAGGCAGCAGAGGCGTCGCACGACGGCATTGCCGCAACATGACGATCTGTGCCTTTTGCGCATTGTATGAGCAGGTCGAAACTGAGTCCAAGGTGAGATAAGGGCTTGGAGTGATTTTGGAGCCTTCACATCTGCTCACCAAAACCGTCTTGCGTTCGTCTCGTCGATCTTGTCCTCTCTCCTCATGGACCTAACGATACCTATTACGACCTTCTCTAATCCTATCTATTTATCTCTTAAACTTGACCGCTTGTTTCCGGCAACTGGACTTGGAGTCCCGCCGTTCCAAAAATTCCTCACTGAATGAAGCCTGCAGGCTCATCAACGACTGCATCTCACTAAACGCATTAGGCGCCAGCATCAGATATCACCCAAGCATGGCCCCCCTCCCTGGACGACTCGTCGCTTGTACGGCACAAATCATCCTCTATGTTGCGGCCGCGGTTCTTCAGGTGAACATCGTTCGTGCATCTTCATCAGGTTAGTCGCGCATGTGGTCTAGAGAGGCCAGATGGTTGTTCTGACCGTCTAGCCAACGTCGTTTGGTCCAAAGGCTCATGGCCCGTCACCGCCAATCTCACCGATCTCATTCGGCATCAAAATCTCGATAACGACATCGTATTTCTGAAGGCGATGCATGTGATTGAGGGTCTCAGAACGGAGCCAACGTGCCATCAAGCAGCAGCCGCACAGCTCTTAATGACCTGCAAAGCCGTAGGCAAGGATGGGTCAAACAAGGACAATAAAGACGAACTTCTTGACCGTGTCAAGTCCATCTACGGTGCAAGAGTGGCGATTTGCGAAAATGCTGCCGGAAAGGCGGCTGTACCAATAGCTTGTTCCGGGGTATTCACCATCTCTTCCATTCCCGCCGACCACTTTGACGTTGTCTCGGGCCACGAGTTGAGCAAGTGCCTGGAGTCTCTGAGAGCGGAGCAACCGTTCTGGACGAGCTATAGTAATAAAATGCAGGATGCGGGCCATTTGTGTCGGGGCGCCACGTTGGAAACCACAAAACAGGAGATGCTGAGGACGTATCAGCGCCTGGCCGAGTTCCTTCCAGAGTTTACAGAAGCCTTACACCAATCGCATGCACAGTGGCAGGCTCTCCTTCGGCAGCAGCAGGCGCAGGCACAGGTCGTTCACGAATCTCATCGGCAAAAGATGGAAGACATGATGGTTGCATATTCTGCCGCGCAACAAGAGTTTGTTGGACACGCTCAGTCTCTGTATCAGTCCATCAAGGAAGCGGCCGTGGGCGCGACCACGACGCGCGAGGTGCGAAGCTTCCTCAACTCCGAGCTTCTTGCTAACTAGCCACAGGCAATCCAGCACTTGGTTGACGACTTCCTAGGTCTCAAGAAGAATCTCAATGAGATGTTTCAAGTACTGAGCGAAGGCCATGCCGAGCTTGCAGGCGTTCGCGACCAAGAGATGGAAAGTTTGAAGCGGACAGCCGCGGAGGTGGTGAAGGCTCTTGAGTATATCAAGGACGATAATCTGCTCCTGGTACGGTTGACACGGGAGATGATATTTAACCCATCCCACTGACTCTCGCAGTACTTCCACGAATTGTCTTTACAATTCATCGATTTCTCGCAGCAGATTAGTGCATATCAACAGCAGCATGTGGCAAATGCTATGCAGCAGGTTCAGTTGAGTGAGAAAATCACCGAGACACAGAAAATTAATCTCGCACTAGAAGAGCAATTGACAAATCAATCCGCCCACGTCATTTCCAGCCTGGTCGGCGCAGAAACGTCCGCAATGAAGCTGGACACCACACTGCGCGAAACCAACTTTCTATTAGACCGGGTTGAACGGACGGTACACGGGCTCAGCATCATCCTTGAGGCTCTGACCGTGCCATCTCAGATCATGTCGCACGCCCACTTCAAGTTTCTGAGTTTGTTCACGGCAGCAACGGGCCTGTTATACTTGTGGCTTCCTCGCAAATACGCCTATAGCATGGTGGCCATGTATGGGAAGTGTTTGAGCACCATCCTTCAACGCTATTTGTCTGTTAACAGCTTCTAGTCTTCATTGAGTCTCTGATGTCCGTGATGACGGAATACCGCAAAGTCCTCTGCTCGTTCATCGCAGTGGGTTTGGACAAATTGTGGAGTACAGCAGACTGGCTGTACACACTCGCTACTCACCACAAGTCGTTGACGGCATGCTGCATAGCAGTTTCCGGTATTAGTATGGCGGCAATGGCAATGGGCCTGAACTCTCTTCTCCCTTCAAGGAAGAGATCGCGCTCCGAGATTTTCCGTGCCAAATCAGAAACTGATGCCATGGAGCATTGCAAAGGTGAGGAAATTCTGCCCGATGTATAGGCACTAAGGCTTGTCAGATCGTTATCGTAGAGCAGTATCCGTGTGCTAGTCTTTCTGAGAGCAACTTCGATAGCACGACCAAGCTTCTCAGAAGTTTGGCGTCTCCGGCAGGTTTCGACACTTGTCACGACGACAGAGATCAGGCTATTAGGATCAGTTTCATAGGAAGCACTTGTGCTGTTTCACAAGTCGTTGAACATTGAGACGCTCCAAGAGAGATCAGCTGCTAGGGTAATGGTGTCTTCCCGATACCTGTTCCTCACGGCGGAAGAATCACCAATTCAGAGCAGCCTTTCGGGTGGATCTGGAACTCAAGCTAGATTATTACGGGCGCGGTAGGAAGAAGTGCGAGGGTGGCGGCAAGCTTTTCGGCAGCAGATGATGGTACAAAGTGGCATATCGAGCGGCTACATTCAATTCGTGGCGGATTATTAAAGGTCATGATGAAGCGCTGCAATAGCATATCATATTTGGTCGATTGCACCTCTAGTCGTTCAATCCCCACCTGACTGACAAACATCCTCACCCGAGTTATCATACAATTCTTCCCTGCCAGGAATCACCATCATCATCCCAATCTTGGAAAACATATTCCCTGACACAACCCTATATCAATCGACTACACCATGACTTCCACGGTTTCTGAAATTACAGGGTTACGGATCTATCCCATCAAATCATGTCGCGGTGTTTCGGTGCCGTCCGCTTACCTCACGCACCAAGGTCTCGAGCTGGACAGGCGCTGGATGTTTGTGAGTCAAGTCGGCAGTTTCTGACCTCGTCGATAGGGGTGATTGACATTGGCAACACTATTAGGTTGACAAAAACCACAAGTTCATCACCATCCGTTCGAAACCGCAGATGACGCTCATCAACACGGCCATTGACACGGACATGGGCAGTCTTACCATCACCATCGGACATGGCCGCGATAAAGAGGTCAGCGTGCCCATCTCCCCGGACGAGGGCTGGCTGTCTGAGAATGCCAGACTCATCACGGTCGACATCTGGGAACACCTCACGGACGGGTATGCGTACACAGACCCGAGGATCAAATCGGTCTTCTCCGACTTCTTCGGCGAGGACGTCAGCCTTGTGGTGAAGGGGCCTGAACCGCGGATATGTGGAGGCAACGGCGACCCGCGCGTGCTGGGGCGCGAAGAGAGCGTCAATTTCCCGGATGTGCTACCACTGCAGATCGCGTCCGACTCGTCGTTGGCCGAGTTGAACGCCCGACTGAGAGACAAAGGAGAGGCCGAGATCACGATCGAACGGTTCCGGCCGAATATCATCATCAAAGGCGGCGAGCCCTGGTCCGAGGACTCATGGAAGACGGTGCGCATCAACGGCGACTCGTCCTGGATGACTACAATGACGGGAGGTAACCGGCACGCCATAGACATCGACGTCGTCGCACGATGTGCGCGGTGTACGGTGCCAAACGTCGACCCAGACACGGCGGAGAAACACCCTCACCAGCCGTGGGATCTCCTGGTCAGCTATCGGCGAGTGGACGAGGGTATCAAGTTCAAGCCCTGCTTCGGCATGCTGTGCTGTCCGCGCCACGAGGGACGGATCGAGGTGGGAATGCGCTTCGAGGTGACGGCGGTGACGAATGCACACAGGTACATCAAGGGATTTTAGGGAGAGCACCTTGACGCCATATTCAATCCAACATAATGGACACTCGGCGTTGGCTCAGGGTCAGACCAACAGAAAGGAGCGATGCCCACTTCCTGAGCTGACGGGTGAGCCAAGGGCATAGGAGTCGTGGTTTGAGTGAAATCCAGTGGTCTGATAGGCATTCAACTCTCGATCGACTGATGACTGGGCATCTGAGTGACGATTTCGCGGATCTTCAAGCGCTTCATAGGTTCAATCTTTTGTGTGGACTAGACTGGACTGAATGGCGATGGGGAATTGACCATTGCCTACTGTACACAACACAGCGCACCTCACCTCGATGGTAGAGACGCCTCCTTTTATGTCGTAGCTCGTAGATTCATATTCCATCTCACGGACAGGATCGCCGACTTTGATCTGTGAATCTCTGTTGGAGATCTAGGCCAGCACCCCCTCACGACCGGTACTTGTCCATGAACTCGCGATGGAAGGCGACCCAACTATTGTTTCGATCAGTGGAAATGCACCTCAAAATGACTTCTGAGAGACTGACCGTCCGACCCACTCAGTACCTGGCGCCAAAAAGGTCGTCCGCAGATGCAGGGTGCCTGGAACCTGTCCGAATCCAGAGCCAGGCACGACGCAGATGCCGGTTGCATCGAGTAATCGAAGACAGTAAAACTCATCTGGGGTCCGGTTGGCCTCTTTGGCCGCCTCGGCCACTTTCGGTGGCAGCTTTATCGTGGGGAAGAGGTACATGGAGCCCTGATCCATCAGCAAGTGGTCAGATCGGAGCAACAATGGGATTTGAGAACGTACCTGAGGTTCACCAATTTCAACGCCCTCCATCTTCTGGAACGCCTCGTGTAGAGCTGTGGCGCGCTGCCTGAGTCCATCCTTGATGGCGTTGTACTCCTTGTTGTACAGTTCGAAACTGGGATCTCCTTCCTTGGGTGGATTGACGACCAAGTTCAGCAGACACTGGCCGATGACGGGTGGACACAGCATAATGCTGATGAATTTGTAGATCTGCGCCTGCACTTCGGGGTCGAAACCAACCAGCTCGAAATATCCGGCCCGGTGTCCGCATTCCCCGACCATCCCTTTTGATACGGAGTTGAGAGAGGCCAGCTCCACCGCGTCATACTTGCCCGGTTCGGCCTGTTGCATTTGCCGGAGCACCTGCTTGAAGGAGTGGAATTTGCCGATGAAGACATTGGTTTGGTAAACCTCATCGGCCATGATGACCAGTTGACGCTCGGCGGCAAACCTGATGACGGCCTGGACGTCGTGCTCGGAAAGCGAGGCGCCGGTCGGATTGCCCGGGTTGATGACGACCACGGCGCGGACATCGGTGCCCCCGCTGACGGCCTGGTCATATGCCTTTTGGATCACCGATAGATCTGTCCCCCAGGCATGAGATTCGTCAAGGTAGTAGGGGACGCAACGGGCGTTCAGCACCGACAACGTGGCCGTGTAGAGAGGGTACTGTGGGATGGGAACCAAGACGCCGACCTCAGGCGTCCCGCATATGATGTTCAAAAGAGTATTGACGCCGGACGAGGCGCCGGCAGAGAGGTAGATGTCATCGACATTGGCAGGGAACCCGTCACGACGTTCGATATACTTTGCAACCGACTCCCGTATTCCGGGGACGCCACTGGACTGTGAGTATGCGCCCACGGACTGGACTTCTTTCAGGAGCCAACGAGCACGGTCGATGGCGTCTTGCTTATAGCCGAAGCTTGTTTTCAGCACCTCCTCATTCTCCAATAAGGCCGGATGCTCCAACAGCGCGAGAACCTGGCGGAAAAAGGTGATCGGTTTTTGGTCGAGTTGCTGCGGATTGCCAATGTTGGCAGAGATGACGGTGTCGAATGGCAGGGGGGACTTTGGCGGGGTCGGTGGGTCACCTCGCTTGAGCTGTGCTCGATACTGTTCCGATTTGATCGCAAGTTCGCCTCGTACGGCGTATTTGGCTTCCTTGACGTGCGCATTACAATTGTCCAAGTTCAGACGGCGCCGTCCGGGAGTGGCCGACATGTTGCGACAATGTGAGAGGAAGGCTGGAGGAGGACAGATCCCGTCGCTGCCTGCGGTTTAATAGTGGTCAGCGGCGTTGGGCATAAAAACAAAGGGCGTGCGGAAAAAATTGTCACGCAAAAGCAAGCACACGCGACTTGAGTCACCAGGTCCGAATCAATTTCGCCTCGTCACACCACGAATATTTCAAGTGCGGGCGACTTGCCTGATGGTCCTTTTGGCCGGCGACACGTCGCTGAATGCGGGGTGGTCGAGAACGTCTGGCAGGCAGTGGCAAGTTCAGTAGAAAAACGTTGCACGCGTCGCGAGACCAAAGATGCCTGGGTGGTGGCCATCAATACCACCGCTGTGCTGGAGCGCAGTGGGGCAGGACTCGATAACCAAGACGGAACCAACCGTTATCGGAGCTCAGAGGCCCACGACGAGAAAGAGGCGGCAGAGCGGTAGGCAGTCCGAGGACGAGCAGACAAAACTCAGCGATTCGATCGTGTGCCATTGCCATGGTGGTTTGCGGGCGCACCGAGAGCCAGCCCCAATTTCTCTCTTATCGAGAATGTGGGGGTTGGGGCGTCTGCCGATTTGTCTCGAGGAAGTATATTGGAGCCGGACGAGCACAGGCGGCCTCTTCCATCCCAGTTCTCCACTCCGTGTACGGAGGATGTCTCTACGACGACAGGATGATATGCACCAATCGCCCAGGCTTGCCGCTGTTTTTGTGGTGAAGATCCTGCCAACGCCTTTGCTTGCTTATCTACAATGTCGGACTATGCTCTTTCGCTCCCACGCAATCGTACCGCCTGGCCGTACTTCTGCAGCTTCGTAATCAACGCATCCCCCTGCTTGACCACGTCGGCATATTGCTTGTTCTTGTCGTCGGGGCGCGTCGTCTCGATCACGCCTTGGACCCGATCAATCGTGCAGCTGACCCGTCCGGCGGCAATGAACTTGGCCAGATCTCGGTCGAGAAAGTCGACGCCGACGCCAAAGGCCTGGGCCATGGTGGCCAGGCCGACCACTCGGTATGATTGCAGGAGTTGTTGATAGCCGCGAAGACGCATCTCTCGGACAAACCACGCTCGATGCTCGAACAGATACCGGTCCTGCGTCAAAAAGTTCTCCTCCACGGCGACCAGGGCCAGGAAGAAGTTGCGATAATTGCCCGTGTACAAGCTGCTGACCAGGCTCGCCAGCGAAGAAAAGTCCACCGTGGGCTCCGTCTGGGATTCGGCCGCCGACCCGGTTCCGAGTGTGTTCAAGTTGACCAAGCCGGACGGTCGCTCCCGCTCGACCGGGGCCGCCGAAGCATCTTTCATCTCCTCGTCGACTCCCGGCAGTTTTTCTTCGCCATCTCCCAGGATGGCTTTGATCTCGGGCGCATCGACCACTTTGGCCTTGAAATCGACCCGTTTCAATGAGAGTGACCCGGCCAGAACGGCGTAGATGACCAGGGATGAGTAGCTGCAGAGCTCGTAGCTCGTGAAGGTGGAAAGGCTGTCCAGAAGAAGAGGTGCGGCCAGGTTATACGATCGGACGGTCAAGAGGTGGAGGCCCTTGTACGCCTTCAATCGATTTCGCCGGTCCCAGTCACCACCACTCTCGACCAAGATATTTGCACGGTCCACCTGCCTTTTCACGAATGCCTTGTCATTGAAAAACATGCCGATTCGTATTATCGCGAGGACGATATCGATCTTGGTGCCCAGGGGTCCTGTCTTGTCAAAAACCGTCTCGTAGGCGGTGATGGCCTTGTCCTGCGAACGGTGAGCCAGTGTCGCCGGAGGAGGAAAGGAGGCATGGTGTCATACCTTGTCACCAACCCGCGCCCAAAATTCGGCTCTTTTGCTTCGCGCCGCTTGCACTTCTGTCTCGCCCGCTTTTTCTTCCGCCTCTTCCTCTTCTTTCCGGATCTCGTCCAACTCCTTTTCGTTGTCCGCCTTTAGCTCCTCGTAGAGCGATTCATCCCACGGCAAGAGGCCGGAGAGCACAGGCCTCTTGGACGGTAACAAATTGCTCGATACCAGTGACGCTCTTCGGGTCAGCTTGGGAGGCGGTGTGCTGGCCGTCTGCACCGAACTATCTCCTAGACCCCCTATAGAATTCAGGACACCTTCGGTCGGATGGGCCAGGTGTCGATAGAGGGGCGCCATCTTCTTCTCCTTGATCGCATTTTGAATGTAGTTGAGGGAGGCATGCTGAGCCAAACGAGGCGTCGTGGCAAGAGAAAAGATGTGCTGAGCGAGTGCAAGGTCAGGGTATTTGGCGAATTGAGGATCAGAGCCCATGGCGACAAGGTCAGAACGGTAAGAACGCGAGGACGACTTGGTGGTGGATGAGTATGTTCTCTAGCTGTATGTATTTTGGAGTGACGCGAATCGCGGCTCAGCCTGCTCAACCTGCCAAGGGTGCCAGCCGACCTTGGCTTTGTTGTCACGTGACGTCACGTGATTATTGAAGCAGCATTTTGAGGCCCACAGCATCAGGGCCAACAGGCAGACAAGGAAGGACAGCACAATGTGGACTGCACGTGTAGGGCTAAGAATGAACCGGTGGTCAGAGCAGGAAGAGAGTTTGACCTGGAGCTAGTCTAGGCGTTGTCTTGGCACTCTTTCTTAGTCATCCAGCTCTGCATCACGTGACCATCTTGTCCTCTGATCCTCGCATCCTCAGGGTCAACTGGCTCTTAAGGCATCCTCAGGGTCAATTGGCTCAGGGCATCCTCACCAGCTCAACAGCTCAACAGCTCGATAATCACGTGACCATTCCATCCCTTCGTCAACAGAAGTGGAGCTGCTAAACCAGCCTACTCAAGGAGGTTGCCTCCGGAAGAGGTTCCTCCTGCTCCCAAGAAGCGCGCTCCTGAAGGCGCTAGGATTGGGAACGAATTAATCGATCAGTCAATTATCTATTCTGGTCTGGCGAAGGTGATGCAGTGCTCTATTCACCCAGATCAATAACACGCTGCCCGTCAATCCTATTATATCCTTGAAGCATTTGCGGCCCCATCGGGACAGCGCTCTGCATCTGCAGTAACTTCATGGCTCTCTCGTGATGCCTCTCCTCATACGCGTCATATTCCCTTCTTCTCCTCGACTCGGCAGCATCTCTTGCCTCAATCGCCCTCTGTTCTATGTAGGCGATTGCTTTAGCATTCTCCAGTCCCGCTTGGTACCTCGCTTGGTTCGCCCCGGTCTGCTGGTTTATTAATTGACGCTGATGCTCCAGCTCCGCATCTCGCTCATGTTCTCGGATGCGCTGACGTTTAAGAACGTTCTTCTCTTCCAAGAGCGACTTTTCCTTTTCCTGTTCGAGATAAAGTGCATGGCGTTGCTGAAGGATAGTTTGTGCATTTACTTCCTCGTCCCGTCTCCGTTGAATGTTTCGCCGATGTTCTTCGTCTTCTTCTCTGAGATGTTCTTCGCGCGCCCTGCGTCTCTTCTCTGCTTTGAGAATTTCGGCTGGCATGCCAATGGCGCCGTCTGGCTGTGGTCCTTCAAGCGTGTAGAAACAGTCTTCAGCTCGATTCTGCTTGAGGAGACTAAGAAGGGCATCCCGCTCTTTTCGCGGTCCCAGGAATAGTCCTTTCGACACATACATGGTTGGCGAATAGCAGAACCCGCCGCGCTCATATATGTTGAAGGGCTCATTGATGTGTTTGCACAAATAGCTCTTCAACAATGCCTGTATGATAGGCTGTGGGTTTTGGTTGTCTAACGCCACACATATCAAGGGCTTTCCAGATTCTTTGATTTCAATGTCGGCCTTGTTGTGTTGGTTGTCCTTATTAAGAAGCAGCAAGTTGATGATTCTTTCAATTTTATGCTGGTCTGCTGGTTTCGCCTGAACATTCAAGCACAACTCTCCAAGCGCACTCCTTCCCCCGTGGATTTGGGATGGATGATTGGGGTTGTGTTTGTTGTTCAAGAGTAGAGTCACCATATCCACATTCAACCTGCGAACTGATTCGTGGAGGCTACCATCATTGAGAGCAGGATTTGCTTGTTGTAGTTCTGTCAATATAGCCACTGATTCGGACTTGGCGGCAATTACTGATGGGGTCTCTTGTTCCGCATTGTTGACTGATACATCTGCACCGTGGGACACCAACTCTCGGATTAAACCAAATCGACTATGTTCAACCGCTAGCATTAAGGGTGTCTGACCGGTCTCCGGATCCTGATATTCCACTTGAGCTTCCTGCCAATCAGAACTGCTCAGACACGAATATACGCCGGGTCCTAGCACTTACCACCTCGCTGGATCAGCATTGACAAACACGGGCTGCTTATGACTGGATCAGTCTGAGAGAGCGCCCAAAAGAGTACAGGGTTTGAAGCTTTGACTGATTGGACCTGCTCCTCGTCAGAGAGATCAGCACGCAGTGGAGGAATACAACATACTGGACAACCGCTGTTTAGCATCTGCCCCAAAACTTCAACGCTGTTTGGTCTGCGTGTCAGAAGTACCTGCAGCATGGTACCAATCTCAGGCACTTCGTGATCATAGTCCACGGCATCGCCTGGACTCGTAGTGAAAGCATTAATAGTCTCCATAAGACTTTTATCCGAAGTCTCGGACATCAATGATTGAGCAAATGCTCGAGACTTAGCCAACCCACAAGGCGAATAATCGAGGATCTTTGCAATAAGTTCCCGATTGCCGATCCTGCACGCCTGCCACAGCGCCTCTCCGTTTTCATAGTTGACATTGGCTCCATAACTGAGCAGGAGATCTATCAGACGAAACTCACCGTCATCTAGTCTTGTAGCGGTAACGACATCGACCAGCACTTGGTCGATGACTTCTCCAGCAGCTCCTTGCTCAAGAAGGAATTGAAGCATTTCGATGTTATTTTCTTTGACCAGCCCAGCGCCAGCAGCGACAGACAAACACTGCGTGGCAACATTTCGTTTTTTTGACCTCCGAAAGTAAGACCTGAGGATGTCCAAATGCAGCATAGTCGTCGCTGTTCTCATACATTCGTTGTCACGATAATGTACTGAAGTGTCATGATCCAATAGGAGTGCCACTAGCCTCTTATCGGGAAATTTCTCATTTGTCAAACCCACTAGGTAGGCATCCACTGCCTCATCACGGAAACCGGTGCCGAGAATTTTCCTGGTGATATCGTATCGTATCTCTGGATTGAGCTTCTTGCTGGCCTGGAAAGCGGCAGCAATAGCTTCATGACTGGGCCCGACACTAAGGAACAGAGTGAGAATGTCGACTCTGCCATTTGAGACCACGACCTTCATCGCTTCATGGTCTTCAAAGTCGAGAGAGGCTTGGTGTTGAAGCAACATGTTGCAGAGGGTATTGGAACTCATTCGCGCAGCACATAACAGTGCAGTGTGGGTTCCGCGTAGTGATCCAGGGGTGGGACAAGCTTTCAGTAGAATCTTCAAAATGTATTCTTCACCAAGGCGTGCCGCTTCCCGTATAGGCTCGCCATCTTTGTAGGATGGAGATGCACCATAATCCAAGAGAAGATCACAAACTTCCGGATTTGGTGCTAATACTGCATCGAGTAAGGATTGATCCAATCCTGACTGCTGGACTTGCGAAGCGTTAGTTTCAAGGAGCGCATCGTCGATCGGAAGACCACTCATGCCAGCCTTTAACAAGAGCTCGCATACTTTGAGACATGCATTGGAGTCCGACAATTTTAGCGCGTTCGGTAATGCCGCATTAAGGGTGGCGGTGCTTGGACTCCATCGTAGAAGCGCGTCCAGAGCCGGCAAGGCTCCCATTGTTGCGAGAGTTTTCACTCCAAACCCGCCGTCTGCGTTCACATCTGCTCCTGCTTCCAGTAAGGTGTCGAGTGTCAACAAGTTCCAGTCGAACGGAATGGTCTGCATCCTCGAGCAATGTTTAAGGTGCAACTGGAGACCTTGCGTGGCAAGATCTTTCCGGTATTTATTTTGCAACAGAAGACCGACTCTGGCAGATCTGTCTCTGTCAGAAAGTCCCGGCAGCTTCAAAGTTTGGGACAACGCAGAAGCCCATGAACTCTTCCAGATACCCGGTATCTGGATCACCTTCTGGAAAATACCAATCTCACAGTTCGTGGCAGCTTTCGAGACAGCTTCGCCATTTCGGTGATTTGCATTAACAGAGCCTCGGGAGATAAGCAAGTCGAGAAGTTCAACATCTGGTTCAGGCTGCGACAATATGTCGCATAAAACCTGGTCAAGAGACGGTCCCGTTGCTCCTGCTGTTACAATGTGTCCCATCATGGCGTTTCGTGTTTCTCGTTCCGAGTGACGCATTGTGGGCTCCATAAGCGTAGATAATAATCGGACAGCAAGTTTGTTTGGGCCGGACAAGAGGCGTAGCAAGAGCGAAGTATCCCCGTTTGAGATGGCGCTTCTACAACTCTCCGCCCTGTTCCATCCAGCTGACGCACCGGCGTCAATCAAAGTATTGATCAACTGGTCATCTCGATTATCACTGTAATCGCACACCGCATCTCGCAGTGCCTCGTCAACAACTTCGCCGGAAGCACCAGCAGCGATAAGCTGTTGCATCATCAACCGTCTTGGAAGCTTGGTGGCGCGCTGTAGAGAGGGAAAGGCTAATTGCAGCACTGGGAGTGTTGCTCCCGTTCTCAAAAGCTGCTGAAGGACTGGTACCTGGCCTGATTCGATTGCTGCAATAAACGAAGCACCATTCAGACGGTTTGGAGATGCTCCATGGGCCAATAACATTGTGATCGTGGCCACACGTCTGTTCTTAACAGCACTCAATAGCTCTGTATCCAGTGCCACCCCTGGTGCGCCAGCTGTGATTAACAGTTGCAAGATCTGATGACGAATATCAGGGTCCAGATGCGAAGGTAGTGACTCAACGCAGTGAGTAGCATTGGCATCTGTCAGAGAGTTGCTGGACAGTAATGCCTTCATGTATATCACATCCCCAGCCATCGCAGCGTACCGGACTGCGCTGGCGCGACCCCAGTCAATGGAAGCCCCATGGCGGACAAGCAAATCCACCAGATTTCTGGAATTCTTCTGCACACACTTCACCAACACTCTCGCTGCATTCTCACCCGACGCACCGGCGCACAACAGACATTCGATCATCTGATGTTTTTGTGGCATAGATATAGTCACGTTTTCGAAAGCGGAGGAAACCAGGCGGTCGAGCTGGGCTGCTCTGAGAGAGCTGGCACGACGGAGTAGCACAATCAAGATATCACAACGTCCGTCCTCGACAGCCCTTTTCAACAGGTCCACATCTTGTGGGCTGTCTAGTACACGTGTGTTTGCCAAGATATTGACAACATCGAGAGCGCCAGAGACCACTCCAGCATTCGCAGCTTGCCTCAGAGTCTCCTTGGCCAGTGGAACTGGGGCTCGTAAGAGCAGCTCAACGATGAGCAAGTCTCCAGACGATGAAGCAGTGTGAAATGCTTGCTGAGAATGATTGGGGTCAGCCCTATACTCTAGTAAGGTCTGAACGAGAGTGGCATTTCGCTTCGTAATTGCAATACCTAGCGCGTGGTTAAGATGACTCGGTCCGGCAGATGAGGCTAGGAGCTCCGTGAGCCCGAGACATTCGTTGTTGACAGCGATGGCGAGAAGGGCATTTCTTGCCTCGGCTTGCCCACGCCGGGTCTCTTTGTTTTTGACAACTTTGAGGTCACCGCCCTTGCGCAAGAGTGCCTGTGCAACACCTGCTGATCCGTTTGAATCAACTAGGCGACGCAGAACAGCAGTTGCGTTCTTGAACATGTAGTTGGCCATCCTGCCCCTTGTCGGGAAGAAGGGCTTGCCATGTTGTTTGGAAGCCTCTTGCTCTGCGAGAAGTTTATCTGCGATAAGGGAGTCATTGGCCGTTTCGAACGACGGAGCTTGATGTTTCACTTGAAATAGAGGCCGGAGTTTGTGCATAGAGATATTTTGGTCTTGAGCAAGCGCGATAAGGCGTGCATGCTTCTCGGCTCGTGTAAGCTGCACCATCGTTACCTGACAGAACGCCGAGAGGTGTAATAACTGCCGAAAAGGTAACAAGGCTGGAGAAGAGAAACTTGGCAATTCTTCTCCTCTGTTCAGCTGGGAGGCCCCATATATAGTGCTGCTGGTAGCTAGGTAGCAGAACTATACACCACGCTAATGCATCTTCCCAGCAAGGCAGACCAACACTGACAGATTAAGGCAAAAGTCCGACTGAGAGTGCGCCCGATTTTGATGGCTGGCGAGGAATATGCGTCGAGGCTTTTCTGGACCACCACTCATCTGGTCGCGGGGATGGTCCGTGCGGTCGCTGCCCTGAGGCTTTCGCTTACGGCTCGCCCCAAATTTCCATGCTTCAGAACCGGGGACCGACATTTTCCGGGCCTTTCCGCTGTCCACAAGGGGCCAGCACGATCGGGTAGGTTTCCACAATGCTGTACGAGTGTCGTGCGAATTGTAGCCTGGCCACCCAACATTTTGCACTCTCCTGCCGCCATCGGGTTCATAAATTGACCTGTTGCGCCTGGAGCACTTGTTGCGCCAGTGTAAATTTAGTCTTGGCCGTCAAAATGATGTTGCGAGATGGTCTAGACAAGGGAGTAGAGCACGGTCAGTAGCAATTGTCGCTGTTTTGAAAGCTCCCAATAGGCATTGGCACATATCATAGCGGTGCGTTTCTCTTGGCAGGCCTAAGCTTAATGTGCGTCTTTGGGAGCTCTCTAACTCTTCTACCGAACATCACGTCAGCGATCTCCGCCTTTGCCGCTACTTATACTAACGGCATTTCTTAGACGTAAGTTATGCTACTACAGATTTCCTTATCTTTCATCACAAAGCGATACATCATCAGCGCACAGCCTTTCGGCGTCCATTCCTCTCCCATGTTCGTCTTCCAGATGCAAAATGAATTCATTGCGGGTCCTGCTGCTTCGATTGCAGAGACTGCATCGGAACGCCGCCATCCCCCCCCCAGGTTTCGCTACCGCGCTAGCATGGTGTTTGGCAAGGTATCGATCAGAGAGAATGAGATAGCGATCACCACTGGGAAGCGACACGGAGATTCGAGCTGGCTCGGCATTAACCTGTTGGCGGCAAGACTGGCATGTTAAGATTTTTGCGTCAGGTCGTGATTTATTCTTGCCTAGGACTGAATTTGCGCAACCGCGGAGCATCAGCGGGTATATGTGAACTTCTTGATCTGCTTGAAGGCGCAAGGCGGTATGACAGAATTGATTTCCGCCTTCTCTTTCACTTTCGGAAGTGGTCGATCTTGTTGCTGAGCCTTCTGCGCCGCCGCCATGGCGTAGACGTAGTTCTGGTGCTGAAAATAGATTTACTGATGCGGTAAGAGCCCCGGACATGTATGGAGCATCGTCTCCAGCTGCCGTGTAAAATGGTGCACGCTGCGGGAACGGGTGGATGCTTGTCACCGGGAAGAACCCATGAGTTGTTTGCGCCTCTGACAGGCCTAGGTGTGCGGTGTGTGAGGATACGACCGAAGATTTTGAGCCATCAGGCTGCGCGATTGAGAAAGGCTCGACAGGGCCCGCATTACTCGCCATGTCTGCAATCCACTCGGCCATGTGACTGGCATTGCGAGAAGAGCTGCCGTGCCTTACGGATGATGACTGACTCCCGGATTGTAGCTCGGAGACGTTTTTCACCAGGACCGAATTGCTGCCGAGGCCTGCGGGCATATTCTCAGACAGTGTGAGCTGAGCGAGATCGCACAGCAGGGTCTGAAAAGCAGTGGCGGAGGGTTGGGACCTTGGTATGTCAAGATCGGTAGGCATACGTGGAGTGTTTTGATGGAGATCTAGTCGTAGCTGATCTGCATGATTGGTCTTGTCAATAGGTGGGAGTGGTGCTTCGGTCGCAAAGGATGCGGCAGTCCAAGGTGCTGTGTATCTTGCGACTGCCGTGGAAGCTGGCCAACATTCCTGCTGGCTATGCGTTCTGGGGAATCTTGCAATCGGATTTACGACCTGAAGTTGCTGGCCGATATCTCGAAAAGTAGACAGCAGTTCTCGCTCGGAACTTCCTGATGCGCGTGACGAGGAAAGGTCTGGACCAAAGCGACGGTTGGCAGCTAGTTTGCAGTATTCGACAACTGTTTTCCTGAACAGGTTCAGCGTCCGCGCCAGCGACCCGTGAGCCGCATCTCAAAGGTCTCGTCAGCGCATCTCGACAGTTCCATAGTAGATCACCTACTGTTGCTTTTCACGAACCCGTTGGCCAATTTGAGCAAGCCATCAATGTAGGTTGTGGTTACCTTGGCTTGATTGTGTGCCAGTGATTGTTCGATCCTATCTTCATGCATTGGGTCAAATTTCTCTCCATGTTTCTGAGGTTATCAGGCATATCAGGATTTCAATATGAGATAAGGGGACCTGCATTGCCTCTGGTGGACTTACTCATCAGTTTGGAGGCATGTTCCGCGCCGGCCACTTCTTTTGGCTGGACAAATGACAGTAATTCTTTCGCAAAAGCGGCTGCGGTGGTGGCCGCATACTTCTGCCACACCTCGTTCTTGTGTGCATCCGCATAGTCACAGATACCTCGGATAACGATGCACGGGAAATCATCCATCAACCCAGCGGCCTCCATTTCTACACACTTCGCACCGAATTTGTCACCCAAGCGATCCCGGACGACAGAATCTTTCACCACTTGATTGCCCGACGCGATAATCCCGTAGTGGACGACTGGTTTCGAATGTTTCCGTTCCTTTCTGCGTATCTTGCCACCCTGACATTTGTCACAAGAGTTGCTTCCCGTCGGCTTGCAGGTAGTACAGTAGAGGCAATCGAGTTCCACTCCTGGAAATGTATATCCTTTTTCTCGCATATCTGGGTGACGATCGATCATTCCCTTGAGATATGTCGAGATTTGACTTCCGTGCACCTCATGTTTTGCTTGCAGCGAAGCAAGAGCGGTCAACAGTAGTTTTGGAGGCTTATTCAGAGAACCTTTGCCTTCAAAAGAGTCTCTTTCCATTTTGCCTTTGTCATATTGCACCACTCCGCCATGAGTTCTGTCGGGCTGACTGACCACAACGTCTCCCAGTCGAATATCCACACCTTTGTCTAGATTGGGGATGCCACCTCCAATCCCCACCACCAATCCAAATCGCATGCCTGTGAAGGTGCGCAGCATGTTCGCCGCAGCGGTGGCGGCCGCATTGGTGCCGTCCACCCCTGCCGGCAGACATGCAATCGCCACATTATGGTAATGGACCTGTCCCAGCACGTAGGTATTGTGGTCCCGGGCATCTTGACTTGACATCGGCCCATGGTCTTCGTCCAGCATGGCTTGTGCAGCAGCCATTTCGTTGGGAAGGGCACATACCCAGCCCACCTGGTATTCTTCGATCAGTGGGGGACGCATCTTGGACATGGTTCGAGATCGATGTGCTACTACTTAAGTAGGCTGAGGGGGAGGATTTGCGGATCTGCGACTAATTTCACTGATTTGATACTTTTATAGACACCTGAACATAAGTGTCAGCCTCCATAAAGAGCATGTCGAGGTCAACTGGTTACCGAGGGAACAGTGTTTCAGCCTGTTGTATCTCGCCCGTGAATTATGTGTATATAAAGACCTCTAGATTCCATGAATACAAAGAGGACAGTTGACTCCTGATTCTGAGAATCTAACAATAAGCCATGGCCAGGCAATCGAGATAATTGAAATAGAAGCAAGAGGGAGGGAAGAGGAAGTTGAAGAGTGCTCAATCAGGCTGAAATGTGGCTGGTAGTGCGCTCAAGTCAACTACCCCCGTACCAAGCATCAGGAAATCTGCATCGAGCTCACCTCCTTTGGGACTGAAGGTGCCGCCGCTTTGTGCTCAGCCTGGTCGGGTGCAGCCCATCTTGCTGAGGTAGGTTTGCAACAGGGGAGGTAGTTTGACGTTACTGATCCTGAAGCTTGATGTTGGAGATGCACGGTCGAATTGACAGGGTATTCGGTTGTTGGATCACAGCTGTTTTGTCTTATTTCTGAGTTCAGTGTGAAGATGAGTGAGGTGGATGATATTGAGGTCTGAGGGTGCGACTGAGCAGCAGATATTTATGTGCCTGATGTGCCATAAGTGCTTGGCAGAATCATTCACAGAAATGAATGAAGAAACAGCCGCCTAGCGCTGTGATTGGCTGCAGTATTGAAGACCTTGGCAATTGCAAGTCTCTCAGCTAATCAGAGCGCTTGGTTAGTAATTCCCCCCAGGACTCCAGAGTCGTGGTGTTCAACAAATTGTCTGCATGATTTGAGGTGGACATTCTTGGGCCGGGAACAACAAGTACCGCATACGTGATTGGTCTACTCGCCGGCTCCACAACTCACAGGGGGAAGCAATCCTGTAGGTGAGTGGGAGGGAGAGTCGAGGGTGAGCGCTCGCGCGACCGCAAAAAGGGGTGGTTAAAAGCTCTGGGTGGGTGTCGAGGTGAGCTAGGCGCGCCAAGGCTGGCCAACCAGTCCTGTCCCATGGTCATTCTGAGTTCATACTGCTGACCTGGACTGTACAATGACCCACGCAACTTCGACACCGACCCCTTCTTGTAAGGTGATCTAGGGACGTGGCCAGACTTGCTGGCAGATCTACAGGACGTGGGGGAGAGATGCATGCCCTGGGCCTGTGTCCGCCAATGGCAGCGCCCTTCCAAGCCCGATTCTGCCTCGTGCCTTTGGCCACTGCAACTTGCCTAGTAGGCCGAAATGGTTATATCGGGGACATGTGAGTACTTTCATCCACCCTGCCCTGCGCCCTGAGTTAGGGCGTTTGTAAGCCCCAGCTTGCTGCCTCCTCTCATGGCTCCTTGGCGCCGTTCAGCCTGACTGTAAATGCCCTTCTTCTACCATGCTCGGCCTCTACCTGCGTGGTCCCTTCTGATTCTGTGCTTCACTGCTCTCATATTCAGTCACAATGGTCGGCTACAAAGTGGTGCTGGTACCGCCAAAGGGGGACCGGCTAGACCTCATCGTGCCATTTGATGGCTCACTGACCTTCAACGACCTGACGGCCGCGGTGCTGGACCGTGCGGGGAAACATCGTTCCCTTCCCTCCACCATCCGTCAAGAATGGCTTCGGCTTCGGCTGGGATCCGAAGATGGATTCATGATCGAACCTGAGGATACAGTCCAGGATGTTATCACGTCTTCCGACGTCCTGTACATTCTTTTCGAGGAGGGCCCTGACGGAATGGTGACGGCAGCGGCACCACCTGGCTACTACTCCTCATTAGGGCCTGCTGTCCAGATCCGTGTCGTCACGCCAGTTCGCGCCCATGGTCATGAGGAACCGCAGCACATACCTCTTCTGCAAGACGGCCTCGCTTATTCAACTTCTACGACGCTAGATCAAATCAAAACAGACGTTGCCAAACACCTGGACCTGCCTTCGTATCGAACTTCAAGCCTTGGCGCGCTCGAATGCCATTGTAACTTCGCCGATCTCTTGGTCAAGAGAGGAATATGGGACAAGTTTGTCTGCAAAGGCCATGTAGGGTGAGTTCCTTCTGCGGTCAGAGACCTCCGGAGCGAAATTGAATCACTCAGCCTTCTGCCAACCTTGCATGCCCATGCTGACAGACTCGACGTGTAGCTCAGCATGCACATTCGACTTTGAGACCGATCCACCAGGTGCAACATGCTGCGGAAGATGTTCACAAAGTCTTTCCGAGCACATGACTCTCCTGGATGACCCGGGTGATTGCCAGTCCTATGTTCTTCTGAGAAGAGATCTTGGATGCGCACACGTTGTCCATTCTCAATGTTTAGTGTCTGAGAATGGATGCTTCGAGTGCCCAGACGCCTGCTATTCGATGCCGCCTCCTCCCGATCTTGGTGCCGATGAACTCCTGGTCATCTCGAGTCCAAGTAACATCGAGTATCTCCGCGTCACCGATCGCACCCGCTCCGGTTTGGAAACAGCGGTCAGAATCCACTTCGGCGGCGGCTTCATGGACACCAGAAGCATTCATTTCAGAGGCGGCCTCATGGGTGTTAACGACACATATCAGCGGCTTCCGGTTGTCGCCCTCTGCGCTCAAGATCGCCACGGCGAAAAGTCATGGACAACATCTTCCGATGAGCACATCAGCGGTCAGATTGAATTGGATTTGCATACAGTCGAAGGCCCCATCAACACCGCCAATCTGGACCTGTCTCTCGATGACGCAAAGTTGACCGATTTAGCGGTGGACGGAGTCCTGACCTTCTACGCGGTAGAACGGAGGCCGACAAAAGAGGAGAATCGGTCGCCCGGAATGGATGGTCTCTTCAAGGCTGCTGCTCATTGGACACTGCCGTCTTTGCCCCAGTCTAATCGGGGGATGGCCGCCTTTCTGGCCTCGCTCCGAGTATTTGCGCACATTGTGGGAGCCGAAGATTTCGATGATCGGCACCAGAATGAAACACTCAGACTATTCCACCTGGTGACGCGGTTCCCTCCCGCCGTGCGAGCTTTGCATATCCTTATGGATGGAAAGAGATTACGTCCAAATGAGAGTGCCGCTTTGGTGCAGAGTGTCGCCGCCGTCACAACGGACCTGATCCCGCCCGGTCTCATCGGAGACGATGTCAGCCGTTCCCTAGAGGGCACACGATTGCTTCTGGGACTGATTCTACGCCGGGCGCACCAGGCCGTCATGAAAGAAGATCAAGATGAGAGTGTTCGCCATCGGACCGGTCTCAAGCGTCCATACATTGCTGCATATCATACGGTCGACGTGATGGATGCCAAAACATTAGAGCCCGTCGTGGATCCTGTCCTGACCCAGGAAGGCATGGTCAACCAGGCCGTCTTCACAGCCTTTCAGAAAGGTGGCGGTATCCTGAAAGACAGTCCCTCCTCGACTCTTGTCCGCTCCGATGATGCGGACTGTCGTCCCCTCCGTATCGCTCTCCTGTACGGCGGGGTTCGCGGTGAAGCGCCATATTACGAAGCTGATGCCCTGGGTGCTGCTCTATGCCACAGTCTCGGCTCAGACCGGTTCCTCCAGGAATTCTCCAACCTATCACAGGACATGCTCCATCTCGCTGCGTTATGCGAGGAGACGAAATTGGTGGTCGTGTCACCTCGACAACTGTCAACGACACGAGAACCGAGTCTGACGCTCGACAGATACGGCAACATGGCCGTCTACACGGGCCGCGCGGCCTGTGCAGCTCCCGGGCAGGACCATGCCATCTTCCATCCGTTGACGGGCGTGGAAGCAAATGTGGACGTCCATCTCGTCGCCCAGCTCCTCGACCCTATTGTGCGATCGCGAGAGCAGGATGGGACCTATGTCTTTGATCTCTTCAGTGCCTCTTTCCGCCAGAAGGACACTCACGTAAGGGAGATGCTCGTCTTTTGCGTCGACTGCAGCCGTTCCATGAACAGCTCCTCTGACTTCGCCGAACTCAACAGTGATGATCTGGTCTCTCCGTCCGAGGAAAACCTGCCTGACCTCCTCGAAGATGCTGGGGATTCGTCTCCTAGTCTCGAAGAGATCAAAGACTTTCTCCTACATCACGAGTCTTGGGATGACATGCTTGCCCTGGTGTCCGCTCCTCGCGAGTGGCAGGCGCGCGGCGTGGCCGAGAACGTCATCCAGTTCCTCCGTGATCAGATATCTCGACAAATCGTTCATCTGGTCAAAAATGAAGGCAGCACGGCCCTCTGGGCGACCCGGGCCGTCCTTTCCCCAGGATACAAGCTGCAAAGACAAGGTCGTCTGGATTCCCTTCGCCGAAGCCTCAGCGGTCTCATAACTCACGAGCAGGCGCTGTGTGATTTCCTGGTTTTCCGAGCCAGAGCTGCCGATTATGCGCCCCAAGAATTTTCATGGCACTTTGGTGATGCCATCCCTTCGATGGACCAGTCCAAGGAGCCCGAGAATGTGGTGGATATGAGTGAATTTTGCGTCGTCCCGCCCGATTTTATATGTCCCATCAGCCACACTGTTTTTGAGGATCCTGTCAACACATCAGACGGATTCACCTTTGACCGAAAAGCCATTGAACGGTGGTATCGCATCCGCAGGAGCTCACCGCTCACGGGGTTACCAGTCACAGACACGACATTGAGACATCATCAGCTCTTGAGCGATCAAATCAAGAACTGGGTCAATGCTTCCGACATCACCGCAGCGCTACCATCGGCCCCCAGCCTGATTCGGAATGCTGTGTGTCGGCTGACGAGCTCGCGCAGCCTCACCGTCCATTTCGTAACCCCAGCCGGCCGGTTCACCCGAGTGATGCCGCGGACGGCCGCCTTGGCTGACCTCCATAAGGTGGCTTTCCGAGGTATGCGTGGCGTATATGCGAGATTTACGCTGCTCACGGATGGGCGGCCCTTACCTTCGACCGATATCACTCTTTTGGAACGTGGATTAAAGAGCGGCACGAGCGTTGTGGTCAGCACGGCCACCCCCAGCGAGGATTCGACCCATACAGAGGAGGAGATGTGCCTCATCCAAGTCTACGCGGGAACCTTCCAGTCGCAGAAATTCGCGTACTGGCATCCGCTTCATGGTGAGACCTCGGTCGCGTCGATCATCTTCAAATATTGGCGTTTCCTGCAACAAGGGTCGAAATGGCATGGGGTGGACAAAGACAAAGTGGCCTGGACCAACTTGATGGACGCTGGCGACGGCAGAAGCCTTGGCGACTGTCACCACTCCTGGGATCCGCTTTCAGAGCTGTTGGAAAACCTAGAACCGGTTGAAATCCGAAAGGACGCGAGGCTGTACGAAAGTTTACAGGCACAGGCCAGGGAGAGGAGCCAAGAGGACACCAATAAACCTGCCGACAGCGAGAGTCAGAGGCTCCAATACCCCCGCCGAAGAGTACTGAAAGTGGCCCTTTTCCCGTACAAGAGCTCGTCTGAGACGAAGAAAGCCGCGCGAGCCCAGCAGAGAACTCTCACACGAATGGATGTGACGAAACAGATTTTCAGCGCTTTTATCAACCGGTTGATCGCGTACAACTTCCCAACGAATGTCGGCCTGGTCACTTTCGGAATGGAGGCGAAGGTCTCGCAGCAGATGACCAATGTCATCGAAAATTTCCGCCAAAGCGTCGATGGTATGTCGGCCCACGGAGACACTGCCCTCTGGGACGCCATTGCCTTGGCCGCCGATCAGCTGGTAGAAGCCGGTCGACAGGATCCCAAGATCAAGAAACGAATCATCTGTCTTTCGGACGGCCAGGACACCTGTTCTCGACAGGACCCCATGGATGTCTGCCGAATGTTGCTGCGGAATGAAATCGTGGTCGACTCTTGCTCCATTGGCAACGAGATCAACTCTAAATTGAAGACTTTGTCATACCTGACGGGGGGGTACAAATTTGTGCCCCAGACCCTGGAAGAGGCTGTGGTGAGTTCTCCTTCTCGGCCTTGAACCGCTCGTTCCATTCCATTCGTTGATATGATATCTCGAGTCTGACTTGACGCATCTTTAGGCCATCTGCGAGTTAGAACCCGTCTTGTCACAACACGAGCGGCTTCCAATCGTCCGTCCTTTTCACTCGGGACTGGTGAACTTTGCGCAGGCCGCTCCCTATGTGAAAGTCGATTTCGTCACGCGAGACCACTTCCCTGCGCGCAAGTCTCACGAGAACCTCGCCGACACGTTCGTTCACATTGGTGTCATGGAGCGGAGCACAGGGCTGGCGGCTTTACAGACCGTGCCGTCCACCCGCAGCCGTCGGCTGCTGACCGAGATCCGCGACTTAGCCGCGCATCCGCACCCTTCGTACGACGTCTATGTCTCCGAGTCCAACATGGGCTTCTGGAAAGTAGTCTTGAAGGGCCCGCCGGAATCGGCCTACTCGACCGGTACCTTCGTCTTGTACTTGGACATGGATGACGACTACCCGCGACGACCACCGAAAGGTCGCTTCGTCACTCCTATCTTCCACCCCAACATCAACCGGCACGGGAGAATCTGGTAAGTCCCTCTTTCCGTTCCCCCTTCCGTTCCACCACCCGGGAACGTCCGAGTTGTTCTACTCCCCCGCTGACACAAGCTCGGTACCCCACCGCACAGCCACTCTATCTTCGACCGAAATTGGACCGTCGACACGACCAACAAGCAAATCCTCGATACCGTGTTTGGGCTGCTGCTGGTCCCTGAATTCACCGACCCCATCAACACTGTCGTCACCCTCAACTATTATTGGGACGAAGTCGCGTTCCAGGCCGAGGTCGAGAAGCACATCGAGAAATACGCCAAGATGTCGAGGGAAGAGCTAGGCCGGGACATTCTTGGGGGAGATTGAGCGTGACGGAAGGTCATGGCGTGATCATTATGTCTCCGGTCTTCTGGGTGTTGGTCATGGTAGAGTAGGGGTAGCGTAGGATGACATAAATGTTCCACCCGTAGATCTGTAGCCAGAGATAATACGGGAGATGAGATCAATGTGCTTATCCAATTTGCAGAACGACATTCCTGATTATGGTATAGTAGCACCACATTCGTCATTGGCAAGGCTGTGCATGGGAAGAATGACAGTGTCAAGGAGTGCCTAGAAGTGCATTGTATGCTCTCCCCTTGATTCACAAGCTTCACCACTCAATCTGCGGGTCTTCCATGCTCATGTTGGCCCTAGATGACCGTGGTCTCATCAGAAATCGTAAATGAGCTCAGCGAGTAAAACTATGAACTCTCAGCGGGCGATTGCTACAACGTCAAGCGACAAACGATGGTCCATCCCTCACGCAGCAACGCTGGCCTGCCTGGTCTCGCGGTATTCTTTGGTGCCCAAGGTGCTCACGTCGTAGCCATGACGAACCAGGTATTCTCGGAACTTGAGGTCCTCGTCGGTAATGGTGTCTTGGCCGATCTGGGGGAGGAAGAACAGGGCGAGAAAGCCGCTAAAGATGCAGAGGGAGGAGCTGACGTAAAAGGGGTACTGGCCTTGCTTGATCACGTTGTCCCCTGCGTCATCGATGATCACGGGGAAGATGTAGTTGCCCACGAAGGCGCCAATCTTCCCGCAGGCGGCGGCAATGCCATAATATTGGCCGCGAATCGAAGTGGCCGACGTCTTGGAGGCCAGCAGGCCGATGTTGTCGCCGGGGCCGACTTCACCGAGCGCGAGAAAGATGCCGTACATGACGACGAAACCGCCCACTTGGGAGGCTTGGTCGAGGTGTTTGTAGATGGCGGTCATAATGAAGCCGACGATCCCTTGCAACCAGACCCCGAGGATCAGGCAGTACTTGGGGCCGATCCAGTCGGACAAGAACGCTCCGCAAAAGGCACCCGGGACGTAGAACAAGTTGATGACACTGCGCTTGGATTAGTCAGACTTTATGTCAACGGGTTCACACGTCCACGCACGTGTTCCAGCCAAAGGACTTCCAGAGAGGAGCATCTGCTGACAGAAGGAATGCCAACCACGACGAAGAATAGATGCCAAAAGAGTAGGCGGAGAAGTCATAGATGAACCAGATCAAGGACACGATGATGAGCCGAAACCAGTAGAACTTGATAATGAGCCAGTATGGGTAATCTACAGACGCCGGATGGTCAGCATTCAGCACTGAGGGGATCGTCTGATGGGCCATCAGAAAATAAAACGTACGGTGCATCTTGTTCCGGTTGTACTCTTCTGGTTCTCGCAGCTTGATTCGCAGGTACAACAACGACAGTGGTGGGACGATCCCGAGGCCGAGACTGAGACGCCACGCGGCTCTCAAGTGCTTCTCGGTGAAGATCAAGACGGCGATCATGGGGACGAAAGCGGCGACGACGAAGCCCGCGTCGATGGCGAAATTGGTGAAGAAGATGAACCAGCGGTTGCGATGGCCCTTCTTCAACTCGCCGGTGCTTTCGGCGCAGGCGACCGATCCAGCCGGATACTCTCCACCGATGCCGATCCCCAGGAGGAAACGGTAGGCCGTCAAGGCGGCAAACAGGCCCTGGACGCTGCCACCGGCGCCGTACGAGCCGGCGCCCAGGGCGGAGAAGACAATGATGATGATGGTGGAAATCAACAGTGAATGTCTCCGCGACCAGTGATCAGAGAGATAGCCAAAGGCCAGCTGGCCGACCACGGTGCCCGCAAACGCGATCGACGTGACGTTGTTCTGCGCTCTGGACTTGGTGTACTCGTCCTTGTAAATCGTCTTGAGCATGGTATTGACCGATCCGATGACCTAAAGGAGATAATGATGAGCTCGGGTTCGTTCAAGACCGAATAACATCAGGCCGAGGAAGAACGTACGCCATTCACATAGCCGTCCGAGAAGAGACCGGCACCGCAAGCAATCGTGGGCCAGCTGCGTTCCCATCTCGTCTTGGTCGTCGCATCAAGCGGAACGTCAACGACCGAGACGTTGGCCGCGTCGGTGGCCGTATAGGTATCATCAATCTTCTTCTCGGTGTCCATGGCGATGGTCTTCTTTTCTCCTCTCTCGTCAAGAACAGCGAAACTTTCCCGCTTCGAATCTGAGCCCTCAATCGGAGCTGTTGGTCGGGAAGACGGGAACGTGGCGGGAAAGACAGACCAAATATAGGCCTGACCACAAAGCCATCAGGATGATCGTAGATAAGACAAGACATGGTCATGGGATGGATGGGCTGAATCAAGTAACTGTACCCAAGGAAGACACCAGAGGAAGGCTGCATCTCGCTCGCTGTGAGTACCAGGGTCTATAGTGTGACGCTCAGGTGGAGTGGTGAGGCTGGCGACGATCAGATCCACCAGACTATGGTGGCGTTACTGGCAGGTCAAGTGAATTCGGTTTAGTCGGCCAGGCTCGATCTTGCGCCATGCCAATCCCAGACACTGGACCACTTGTGGCTGCGCTCTGGTTTGCTGGAGACCAGCCGGGAGACGCATTGTAACGTTGCGATCGTCGGGCTGGCCGCTTCCAAAACGACGTCGGGGACGCCGCCAGCAGCCACTAGTAACCAGCAACCAGGAAATCGGCCGTGCTGACTCGTTAGTCTGTCCATCTCAGATTGAGGCTTCAGGTTCATCGACCAGCAGCGCGGAGTAAGACCGACACGTGCTGGAGCCGATGCGTGGGCATTGGTCGACAAGATGATGGGAACAAAAGACAAAAGGAGGATTCGGAGGGAACGTGATACCTCGTCCCGGGAGAGATTCATTACAGCTTCGAGACAGGCCACGCAAGCTGAACTCGAATTTGGCCTTGAACCTATCAGTGCAGGTAGTACCAGAGCGTGCTTGGACCTTATCTGCGCATAAAAGGTGCAGTGCTAGAGCGAAACTTGAACTCAATCGGGTATGTAGCAGATAGTGAATCTTTGAACTAATCAGGGCACCGAGGTGCAGCGCCCAGAAAGCTTGCCTGAGCTTGCCTGAACGTGCCCCATTCTCGACTGCAGATCTTGCCAGGTATTGCTCTCCCAAAGACGCACCTCGGCTCGAGAGGACAAATAATGGAAATAGGGCTGGCCCGGCTGGCCCGGCTCGCCCGCCGCATCGTAATCATGTCCTGTATATCCGTGCAAAGGACGGAAATCATCACCGGGGGAGTCCAAGGTACATACGTCCTCCCCGCTGACCTATTGGCTGTTTTGACCCACCTCTCCCCATCTGGACAGCGGGCACGTGAACAAGTTGACAAGATAAAATAGGTTTAATTCTTCATACAGCAAACAGACGACGGTGAACATGATTGGCCACGGTCCGGTCATAGTTTCGCTTTGACCTTGGTCTGCGATGCTTCCTCCTTCGCGGCATCCTTCAGCAGTCGTCGCAGGATCTTGCCGGCCGCGCTTTTGGGCACCTCATCGACGAACCGCACGCCGCCCCTGAGCTTTTTATGGTGGGCCACTTTGCCGTTCAGCCACTGGACAATGGCCTCGGCGTCCTGTGGGCGGTCCTTTCCTGGCGCGGGCACCACATAGGCTCGCGGGACTTCGGTATGCTGGTCCGCGTCGTAGACTCCAATCACGGCGACGTCATTCACTCCGGGATGGTCCATCAGCTTACCTTCGAGTTCGGCCGGGGCGACCTGGAAGCCTTTATACTTGATGAGCTCCTTCACCCGGTCGGTGATGTAAAAGTTGTGCTCCTTGTCCTGGAAGCCCACGTCGCCGGTCTTGAAGAAGCCGTCGGCAGTGAGGGCGTCTTTGGTGGCCGGCTCGTTCTTCCAGTAACCCTTGAAAACATTGGGCCCGGCCAGCCAGAGCTCGCCCGGCTCGCCCGGCCCCAGCTCCTCGCCGTCGGGGGACATGTACTTGGCCGTCATATTCGGAAACATCTTCCCGACACTGCCCACGGACGAATACCACTCATCCCACGGCTGATTATCTCTCTGTTAGTCGGATGTTGTGGTGGTGTTGGGGAAGATGGGCCGTCGACTCACCTGCGTATGGGTCATCGGGCTGGTTTCGCTCAGGCCATATGCTTGGTTGACCTTGATATTCAGCCTCTGGTGGACGGTGTCGACCAGTTCTTTGGTCAGGGGTGCGGCCCCGCTGGTGATCATTCTCACGCTGCTCAGGTCATACTTCTCGACCATCGGATCTCGCGCCAGCCGGACGATGACGGGGGGGGCCACGTAGATGAAGGTGATTTTGTGCTCTTGGATGGCTTTCAAGAACGCCTCCAGGTTGAAGGCCGGCATGACAACCAGCTCGATCCCGCGATGGAGAGGCTGCTGGACCAGTCCGGTTAGGCCGTATATGTGGAAGAATGGGAGCACACCGAGGATTTTATCCTGGCCACTCGAATACCATTTGCCGACGGCGCCATGGATCAGGAGAATGTCGGCCACCACGTTCCGATGGCTCAGCATGACTCCTTTGGGCAGCCCGGTGGTCCCGGAGCTGTAGACGAGAAAGGCCAGGTCGGTGTCGGGGTTCATCTTGCGTCGTCGATACCGGATCGCACCGGACGTCTTGCGAATATTTGTCCAGTGTTTGACTTTATGATCGGCATCTCTCGCACCGCCCAAAAGGATCACCCGGTCTTCTGGGATGCCACACTGCCGGGCCGCGTGGAGAGCGGTCTGGAGAAAGTCCATGGTGGTGGCGATGGCCTTGGTGTCCGAGTTGGACAACTGAAACGACAGCTCGTCGGCCGAGTAGCCCGGGTTGGCCGGGGACACGATCCCTCCGGCAAAAAAGACGCCGTAAATCAGAGGGCCAATATCAATATCATTGGGCGCGTAGATGTTGAGAACATCGCCTTTCTGCCAGTCCCACAAATTCCGAAGCCCTTCGCCAAAGGCGGTCGCGGCCGCCTTGACGTCCGCCCATGTATAGTGGCGCGACGCGTCCAACGAGCGATAGATCACTGTCGACATGACATTAGGCGACGAAACATGGCGGCTCGCAGGCAGCGACCGTACCTTGATCATCCGAGAACTCGCGCGGCCGGTCGAACATGAGACCCCAAAGATCAACATGAGGGATGTCGACCCTGGGAAACGATGATTCCGTCGGCATGGCGAAGGCTGTCTCAGTGCCACAAAGATTGTGGCAATATAAAATAAACCGGGGATTCCGCAGACAACGGTCGAGCGGAGGTCAGGTCGTCATGTTCAGCGGGTGTCGTATTCAATCTGTCCCGGCCTGCTTTGATCTGGCACCGGAATACAACCCGTCTTGACACTCGACTGACCGTGAGTTTGTTGAGCTTGGTAGTTTGGGAATGCAGTCCTCGTGTGAGGGTTGGAGATGGTTCAAATCTCCACTGGCAAAGCACGCATTTCTCCGCCCTGGTTGCCCATTCTCGGCAGTTGGAGGACCAATGACACCGCACTTACTTGATTTGGCTGCCAGCGTCTTTCAGACCTTCTCGGTGGAAGCGGTGGGAGAGGAGTTGCATTCTCGACACAGATAGGATGAGGTGCCAAATCGAACCACTTTACCGAGTCGAAATCGGTATGCATCTCTTTTATGATAGACGTTGTCCGCGCACCCAGATGGAGATGCCGAGGCACATGCTCTTTGCTTGCCGAACTTGGCGTCGGTTGTCTGTGCCCGCTGAGTGGATGCGCCGCCTTTTGCCATAACCCTTTCGTTGTCCACGAGGCCGCGCTCTCCATTTCCTGTCCTCTGGCCGTGTTCGTCGTGGATTTATCTCTGATTGACGACAGGATTGTATTGCACGATGGTTGCCGACGCTCTGGTCTATCATCCGGCGGTGGCCCACTACCTGCGCTACGTCGCCACGGCGGGTAAGCAACAGCACCGGTCGTGTTGACGCGCGCTGCTAACGATCGATGGACCAGTTGGCCGAGACAAGGTGCTGCGGACGTTACAGTACTTTAGCCGGTTTTACGCATGGTACTTGTACCGCACCAACAATCCGGCCAGTGCGATCCAGCCCTGGGCCACGACCAAGAATCAGTTCTCTCTGACCCGAAAGATCCTGCGCGTGGGCAAGTTTGTCGAACACTTCCGGGCCGCGGCCGAACTGTACGACGCGGCGGTCAAGTCGGGGAGTGGGGACAAGGTGGTGCAATATCTCCAGATCCTGCGTCAGTTGGGCTATGGGGGATACCTGCTGTTGGACACGTTGACCGTGCTCGACGCGATGGGGGCCAAAAAGTCTCCGAGTGCGAAACGACTGCAGACTCATGCCTACAAGTTCTGGCTGGCGGGTCTGACGGCGAGTGCCCTGACCGGCATTTACAACACGTATAAGCTGAGGGAGCGGGCGAAAGCCATTGACGAGAAGGACGCGGAAGCCAAAGTCGAGGCGGTCAAGATTGCCAGGTATGACCAAGCACCGCCGGGAGCGTTCATTGTTTTGGTGGGTCGTGCCGGCTGACTGACTTCTTCGCAGGCAACGCCATGCCACCAATCTTCAGCTGGTGTCAGATCTGTGTGACTTGACGGTACCCACCACCGCGCTGGGGTATGCCAACTTCGACGACGGAATTGTCGGCCTGGCGGGCACGGTGAGCAGTCTATTGGGGGTGTACGGAACGTGGCAGAAGACGGCATGAGGAAGAGGGTCGACGGTCGACACGCGTTGACCGCTGAATGGCGTTTGCTGTCAGCGACAGTAATTCTGAACTCGTTCATCGAGAGTCCATCGCTCACGGACCCAGCTCAACACGTAGAGAGAGCCTTCCCGACCTTCCCCGGCCCTGCCCTCTCCCAGGCCCGCTATATAGAGACGACGGCGGCTGTGTCGTCGCCGGTGGTTTTTAAATCTTGGAATAATCGTCGTCCAGCGCTGCTGTCATCTCGTCGGGAAGACATCTGGGACAACGGGTTGGTCATCTGGCGAACCAACGGTGCTGGTCTTGCGGGTAATTGATCTTGCCGATTGACATCAAACGCCTCCAAACGGAGCCGCGTTTCCGGACAGGGAGAAGGGGGCAAATAGTATCAGACCACAAGACCTAGACCCAAACATTTTTTTCCGTTGCCGTGAAGCCAGGACGCTTTGATGCGTCATGGCTTCGGGGTTCGAGCGTGGACTCGCACTGTGCACCGCAGAGGCGGAAGTCTGCGGTCGACGGCGGGCCAAGCGACAAAGAGGGGAGGGCTGAGGCGCAGTGGCTGCATCTGCACGAGTGGGCGCCCACTGCGCTTCCACTTCTCGCCTCCTTCCTTCTCATCACCTATCTCAAGACGCGGTTCCACGATAATCAAAACTGCTGCTCCACAGTGATCTACAATTGCGAGCTCGCCGTGCTTCCACGGCATATCTTTGATCCAATCAGCTCGTCTCGGACAGACTCGGACTGGCCGGTACAGCAAAGTCACTGACTCGCCTTCCGATCTCTCCCGTCCATCGTTCGGGCAAAACAAGGGCCAGTCGGCTTGGCCTGGGGATCCGAATACAATATCAGAGACCAGTTTCCCCCATGGCTTCCGATTACACTGCCCATTTGAAAGCCGGCCTGACCCTTCGACCCGCGTCTCCTTCACCAGGAACTGGCCAGGCACGATCCGAGCTCAACAAAGTCCAACTGCGTCATTACAACGCCAACATGGTGTCCAACTCGGTCAACAAGACCGCTCTCCATCCCGGTGGTGTCGAGTATGCTGTCGGGCCCTTTTCCCGTCTCTGCTGGCCTCCCGCTGACTGAGGTCCAGGCCGGGTCGTGAACACACCGAGCTCGAGGAAGAACTGCACGCGGCGGCCAACATCGACTACGATCGAGTGGCCATCGTGGCCAACCCGTCCGTGTCAGCCCTTTATGAAGATGCTCTGGTGTACGAGACCGGCACCGCCATCACGTCCTCGGGCGCCTTGACCGCATACTCTGGCTCCAAGACCGGCCGTTCGCCGTCCGACAAGCGTATCGTCAAGGAAGCAAGTTCGGAAAACGATGTGTGGTGGGGGCCCGTGAACAAGCCCATGTCGACAGAGGTGAGTTGAATGTCTGTCATTCTTGCGAGCCATTCCACCCACCCAGTTCCCTCCCTGGAAGCACAGAGTACTGCGGGGATCGGTTGGCTCGTTCAGCTGGCCGCACCCTCCTTGGCTGAAACAGAAGAGAGCACTCCTCTTCGGGTTGGTGAAAACCCTTCCCCGCAGTGCGCCGTGCGGGCGACATATTCCGAGATTCCATGTTTGGAGGGGCATCTCCTCCCCGCGCCATCGGAAACATGCATCATGACGCCACATTTCCCGAGGCCACCCCCAACTCGACCCGGTCGCCGCCACGAGGCTGCCATGACCCTGCGTCGAGTGAGAATGTCTGAACTGACCGAGCTCTCCATGTAGGTGTGGAAGATCAACCGCGAACGTGCCATCGACTACCTGAACACGCGAAACCGCATCTATGTCATCGACGGCTTCGCCGGCTGGGACGAACGCTACCGGATCAGCGTGCGGGTGGTGTGCGCCCGCGCCTACCACGCCCTCTTCATGCGCAACATGCTCATCCGGCCGAGCAGAGAGGAGCTGAAGACGTTCCACCCCGACTACGTCATCTACAATGCTGGCTCGTTCCCCGCCAACCGATACACATCCGGCATGACCAGTGCCACCAGCGTGGCCATCAACTTCGCCGACAAGGAGATGGTGATCCTGGGCACCGAGTATGCGGGTGAGATGAAGAAGGGCGTCTTCACCGTGCTCTTCTATGAGATGCCCGTGAAGCACAATGTCCTGACCTTGCATTCGTCCGCCAACCAGGGTGAGAACGGTGACGTGACCGTCTTCTTCGGTCTGTCCGGGACGGGCAAGACGACGCTGTCGGCCGACCCCAAACGCAAGCTGATTGGCGATGACGAGCACTGCTGGTCTGACACCGGCGTCTTCAACATCGAAGGCGGTTGCTACGCCAAGTGCATTGGCCTGTCGGCCGAGAAAGAACCGGATATCTTCAACGCGATCAAGTTTGGCTCCGTCTTGGAAAACGTCGTCTTTGACCCCATCACCCGCGAAGTCGACTACGACGATGCCACGCTGACGGAGAACACGCGGTGCGCCTACCCGATCGAATACATCCTCAACGCCAAGATCCCGTGCATCAGCGACAACCACCCGAGTAACATTGTGCTGCTGACGTGCGACGCCCGCGGGGTGCTGCCTCCCATCTCCAAGCTCGACTCGCCGCAGACCATGTTCCACTTCATCTCGGGATACACGTCCAAGATGGCCGGGACCGAGCATGGCGTGACCGAACCCCAGGCGACCTTCTCTTCGTGCTTCGCCCAGCCCTTTTTGGCCTTGCATCCCATGCGATACGCCAAGATGCTCGCCGACAAGATTGCCGAGCACAACACCAACGCCTGGCTCCTCAACACCGGCTGGGTCGGTGCGGGCGCCTCGACGGGCGGGAAGCGGTGCCCCCTGAAGTACACCCGTGCCATCCTGGATGCCATCCACTCGGGCGAGCTGGCCAAGGTCGAGTACGAGACGTACGACGTCTTCCACCTGCACATCCCCAAGACCTGCCCCGGCGTGCCGGACGACCTGTTGAACCCGAAGAAGAGCTGGATCGGCTCCGCCGATTTTGGAGAAGAGGTCACCAAGCTGGGCAAGCTGTTCAAGGAGAACTTCCTGAAATATGCCGACGAGGCCACCGAGGATGTGATCAAGGCGGGCCCGGCTGTGTAAGTGAGTCTGTGACCGCCATGGCGTGAATCTGCTGCTTTCCTGGGCTGTCACCAGCAACAAGTCGTGCGAGCATTATTGTGGCGTTGGGAAGCGTTCCAAGGTACGCGTGTGCTGTGCGGGGACCGCGAAGCCCCCAGCCGGACGCCGCGAGACGCGAGAGGCATCACGATTGAATGAGTGAACGGACGGACAGTCTGGTCATGGTCATCGCCCGTCCAGGGTCCCGTCGACGGAAAAGTGGTGGCAAGAGAGGGGTTGACCTCGTTCATACCTCCCCCGGAGCGAAATCATGTAGCCTTTTTGGTCTGTGTCTATAGGATTAAGCACTGAGAAAAGATTCAAAAACATCTTTATTGATCACAGGCAAGCAAGTAGGAAGTGGGAAGCAAGCACGGCGGCTTCCTTTCCGGTCGTGCGGGCGTCGATCCGGCCGTATTGACGTACTCCCTCAGACCAGCATGACAGCACAGTGATGTCGGTCGTGCCGGCCACTATCGAGGAGACGCTCAGGATCCGACGGATTCGCTGGAGGGTGAATCAGCGATGGCAACGTCGAGGCGCCAATGTTGCAGTAGTGCTGCAGTCCAATGCTGGATGGCTGCAGCGGCGACACCCGAGGTCGGATTACCAGTGTAAATATGAGTACCGATGACAGGACCAAACAGGCCCAGTTGCCAGTGCCACCGGGCGTGGGCGGCGCGTGCTGGGTTGTGGATAGAGTGGAGGATGATGAAGTTTGCATGGGTCTTCTCCAACACGAAGGCTTTCCAGCAAGGGCCTCTTTTTCGCCTTCCCTTTCCCGTTCCCTTGGCGTGGTGGGTGCCGTGGCCTTGGACCGACGTCGTCGCAACCACACCTCAACTTCTTTTCCTCTTACCCTTCACCCACTGCCCAACTCCTCTTCGCAGGCTGTCGTCCACCATGGCTGATCCAGACCCGCACTGACCACTTGACGCCCATAAAGGCTCTCTACTCTTTCGGCGTCTGGTGGTTCTTATCGACAATTTCTCTTGGGCATTCTTCGCACTAACTCCTACCCCTCGGCCATTGCATCTCCCGGCGTTCTTGTTACACGATATACTACTTCTGGATACCCAGAGTGACGTTTCTCCACCTGGCGCTTTCGCTTTTTTTCCATCCGGCCGTCGTCAAGGACTCGCTATCCTCGCTACCAGGCTCGGACGCCTTTTTTCTTTCTTCTTTTCAGCTGGTCCGTCCCGCCCGATCCTAGCGGGACTCGCCTTCGATCGTGACCCTTCGATGACCTGAGCCTGGGCTGTCTGCCATCGCGATCACATCATGCTCATCAACGGCGAAAAATTTGCGTGCGAGGCCTGCGTCCGGGGCCATCGCGTCAGTTCGTGTCATCACCAAGGTATGTGCGCCCGCGCGGAGAGACGGCCCCGGCCCTCTGCACCGTTCACCTTTGGGTTGCTGACGGCGGTGCCTCTGTTAGATCGACCCCTTGTCCACGTCAACAAGAAAGGCCGGCCGGTGTCGCAATGCCAGCACTGCCGCGGCCTACGGAAGGCGCGGTCTCAGCATGTCAAGTGCGAATGCCACGACAAAGCACACTCCAAAGATGACTGTCCACACGAGAAGGGGGATGGGAAGATGGGTGCGTGGGGCGAGCTGCTTCCTCACCGGAGCCGGGCTAACAAGGCACAGAAGCACACACTTGCTGCTGCCAGCATGGCGCCCGATGCACTTGCTCGTTGAAAAAGGAGCAATTGGACCCCGTCCCCGAGGACATTCAGCAGCTGATCCAGCCCAAGGACCCATACAAGATCCGCCTGGGCAACATGAATTCGCACGAGAGCAAGGCGACCGTGTTCACCAACGGCCACCACAAACCCGTGCACAAATTTAACGATGCGCACAATCAACTGGGAACGCCGTACAAGATCCCCTCCCGATCGCATACGATCCATGGCCATCGCGAGATCGCCCAACGGTCGACCGACAGCCTCCCGCTGACCAAGTTCTCCAAACCGTTCCACGAGTCGCCGTTGCATCACTCGGTGACGGAAGCGGTGGATGTCGTCCGCAGGGTCAAGTCAGAGCATAATTCTCCCGTCCTCAGCCCGACGTTCATCTCTGCGAATGACCCGCTTCGTGACTTTACCCTCCCGTCCTTCGATCCGAATGCCTATTCTTATTCGCCGTTTAGCTCGGACAGTCCGGTGACACAACAAAGCAGTAGTCAGCAGGATCTGCCACTGCCCGAGCGGTTTCCCGAAAGCTGGTTCATGACCTACGAGCAAGCGCACGACTACCAGCCTCCGATGGCCGCCTTGACCGAAACACCGGCCGTGGACTGGTCGACGTTCAACATGGACCACGGCCGCAACATTTACGACGTGAACGGCACCAATTCTCCATTCGCGCCCGGTCAGGAGCCCCCATATTCCTCGTTCGAGCCGTACGGCCCGTTAGGTCCGGCCGCACTGGCCTCGTCCAGCGGGGAGCTGTCCGAAGTCGAAGATTATGCGCAGCCCAGCGTCCCCAACCATAATGTCAGAAGCACCAGCAATGAGGCGTCCAACGATTTCAGCAGTATTGGGGGCGACGACATCTCGGACCGATATCGCTTGAGTTCGGCGTCGTCGTATTATGGAACGCCTCAAGCGAATATGCTCGCCAACGATAACCTGACCAGTCTGGACATCGACGAGGTTCTGAAGCAAGCCGAGGCCGAGACTCGAAAAATACGGCTGCAGAATCACCAACAGCAGATGCAACAGATGCAGCTGCAGCAGGAGGTACAGCAGAAGCTCCAGCGCATGTCCACTCCGAGTCAAACCTCGACCCCGAACACCACCACCAGTGGCGAGCATCCTTTTACGATCCGTGAAGCGCAGCAATATGCGCGCATGAATGGCATGTTGGACGGAAATAACCTCAAATCCTTGTCCAACATGCCTCCGACCAGCATGGCAGAAGATCCCATGTGGTCAGTCGGCATGGAGAATCCAGAGTCGAGCTTGGATGACTCTCAGGAAGATGAAGATTGGGTTCGATGACGGCAAATGACGGCGTCCATCGTTGAACTCCTGAAGCGATCATGACCCGGAACAGAAAATGGACCGGAGTGGGCACGTTGAGATTCCATACCACGACAATCTCTTTTGACAATGAATGATGGTATCCTGGGGGTTGAGGTTGAGGTGGAGAACAGAACAGATGTTCGGAGCGTTGAGGATGTCCTCCCTCACCGGCGTTTGACTCTTTCATTCGCTTTTAATGGCGAAATGGACTCGCATGGACAAATATCTACACTTGAATATACGTGGTAGTCTCGGGATGAAAGAGAACCTCACGATCACGAAGTGATGCAGTGGCTTTGCACATGTTGAATGGATGCAATGCAATAGAATTGTTTTGCCTTTATTCTCTGATTTTCGTTTGGCTTGCCTCTCACTTCGGCCTTCTCCCCTTCCCTTATTAACTGTCCAAGTTCCCACGGTCGTGGTTTCTGGTTGCCGCCGTCTTCCCAACGGCTTCTCCGACCCAAGCCAATTCCACCGAGCTCACGCCGCGGGCGTACGTCTTGGCCGTGTATACAAGCTCGTTGTATGTGAAGGCCTCGACCTTGCGGCCGAAGAGCACGCTGCTTGGGTGGATGGAGACGACGTGGTTGGTGAGCAGCGTGCGGTATTGGCCGTCAGGGTGCATCCGCGCGACGTGCGGGTGGAAGCCGGTCAGGATACAGCGGAGAATGCGGGTGTCAAGAGACTGGTTGGGTGGTGGTGTGGACGCCGTCGAGATGAGATTTCCAGCGCTGGTCATCTTGGATGACAGAGCCGTCAACTGTTTACGGACATCCATGACGGCGCTCATGGCCCGGTGAGAAATGAAGCGTTCTTCACACCAGCGTTTGCGGTCGGTGGATTCGGCCGCGTAGCCTTGCACGGTGGCGAGTAAGGTTAGGTGGTCGCCTTCACGGCGGTAGAGGTCGCGGCGGGCCGTTTCGGCACGCTCTCTGCGTTCGTCCATGTCATTTCCGCCGTCGTGGTCGCCGTCAGGGCCGCCGTCAGCGTCGCCATCACGAACGGGCGGGCGAGGCGGACCGTGGTGGATATTGAGGAAAATGTTCTCGACGCTCAAGGCCGCGACGATGTCGATGATCTCGGAAACGCAGCCGTATTCGGTCGAGGTCGACGCAATGAGGACGCGGGCCAGCGACGCCGGTAAGGGGAGCAGGCACATCGAACGACCGAGGGCCGTGATCGAACCGTCGCGTGGATCGAGAGCAGAAAGCTGGAGGAGATGGACCAGGGCACGTTCTAACGCGCGGCGAGGGGGAGGGGTGAGAAAGGGAAATTGAGTCAGGTCCCTTATTCCATGTGCTTTCAGGGTCAGGACGAGCTGACTGAGGTCGCAGCGGAGGATCTCAGGCTCGGTGTCCTGGGACAGTTTATAGAAATCGGCCTCGGTGTAGAGTCGATATGCGTCACCGGGTGCGTCTCGACCAGCGCGGCCAGACCGTTGATTCGCGCTGCTCCGTGAGATGGCCGTCGTCAAGAGTGTATCAAGATTAAGTGACGGCCGAAACATGCGGCGTTTGGCTTTACCACTGTCAATAACGTGACGAATGCCCGGAACGGTGATACTGGTTTCGGCAATGTTGGTGGATATAATCACTTTCCTCGTGAATTTCGGGGTGGGTTGAAAGACGCGCTGCTGCAAATTCGAGGGCAGCGCAGCAAATAAAGGAAGTATCAGGAGCTTCGGGAGCGTTTTATGAACCTTGGGGTCCTTTTGGATAGAGCGAGAATAGTTCTCCACCAGTGTCAAGAGAGATTCGACAGTCTCCTGACCGGTCAGAAAGACGAGGACGTCGCCGGGAAGTGGTGAGTGAGTGTGGATATCGACAATGCGCTGAAAAGCGACGTCGATGATGTCGGAAACGGGTGCTAGGCTGTAATGGATCCTGACCGGATGTTGGCGACCTCGAATGTGGAGAGAGATGGCTGATGGCGACGGTCGTTTGGCAGTGGCAACTTCAGGGCCATCCCTCGTGCTAATTTGGGTTGAAGACGTCGAGACAGTGTTTGCGGCCTTGTGTGCGCTATGGTGTAAAGATCGAACCTCCTCTTCGGGGTCAGAGAACCCCGCCCATTGACCTTCGTTTGAGCCAGGTCCCTCGTTGACGTTGAAGAAGTCCTGAATCCGTTCCATATCGGCCGTAGCACTCATGATCACCACTTTCATGCCGATTCCTCCTCGCCCGTCGGATTCACTCTTCAATTGGTGCATTCTTCTCAAGAATCCCAGGACCAGGTCGACGTTGACTCCTCGCTCATGCACCTCATCCACCACGACGGCAGAATACTCCTTCAACCAAGGATCTTTCAGCATCTCCTGTAGCAGCATTCCTTCGGTCAAAAACTTGATCTTTGTCGACGGGCTTGTGCTGTTGTCGAATCGGACCGAATACCCCACCTGTGAAGCAGGACTTGAATTCCCCAAGGGTGTGCCCATCTCTTCTGCGACCCGCCGGGCCAGCGAGATGGCTGCCACCCTCCTGGGCTGGGTAATTGCAATGCAACCGCCAACGGGGCCGCGGCCTTTTGTTTTTCTGCGTTGGCACCATTTCTCACGGACAAGAAATTGGGGTATCTGCGTTGACTTGCCTGATCCCGTCTCACCAACGAGGAGAAGGACGTCGTAATCTCGAAGCTTCTGGCAAATCTCACCGGCGTGGGCGTAAATGGGCAATTTCTGGCGTACAGGCAACAAGGCCAACGCTCGTTCTTTTAGATTCGAGCGCCGATCGTGGTCTGGAATTCTAAAGTCCACCCTCATACCGTCCTGGCCGTTCTCGCCATCCGTCTCGTTAAAATCGACCGTCTTGGCGCTCCCTCCCTTCTTGTCTATCTGTGAACGGTGCTGGTCGAGAGATTCTCGGAGTGTCTTGGGGGGTCCATGGAAAGCCTCTGCCGCAGATCTTTTCTTTCCTTTGCGCATGGCAGCTTGGGGACGCTGCTGCGAGGCTTTCTTGACGCTCTCTGAACCTTTCGACATCATGATCATTCGGCTTGGTCACAAAGCCGCATATCGTACCAGGAACATAGAGAGAGGAAGCAGGGTCAAGAGACTACCGTCCAGCGCAACGTTTCGACCGGCTTGCAGAGGCTCGCTCTTCAGGAAGACAAAAAAACCGCGAGCCTTGCAGGGATTCCCCAGGTCTTGGCATAGAAAATCTCGTGGCCAAGAGACTGACCCAAAGTCCCAGAATTAATGTCTGCATTTTGGTCCTCCTGAGGCACAATGCTTTTAGTCTGACTGGCTCCGAATGCTCCAAATGCCCTGAACCAACGCGGCTAACTAATCTACACGTGATGTAATATGCAATAAATTTACTCATGCTCGCCCCCTTGGTGTACTTCGACCACTCTCCACCCTCTTGATCTCCTCCAAAATCAGATCTCGTGCGGACAACACCCCTGGCTCAGTGCCAGTGATGGTGATCGCCTCGCCATCCTCGCCCTTTCCGGCATTCTTGTTCGGCACCTGGATGTCGCACCCAGACGCCTTGCGGATCGAGTTGATCGTCGACCCTCCTTGTCCGATGATGTGGCGATGGAGGCGAGGGTCTGGAAGGATCAGGTAACCGGTATGCTTCGGTTCCGACGCCTTTTGTAACAAGGTCTCGATCTTTCGCTTCGCGTTCGCGATCGCTTCCTCGGACGCATCTCTGCCACCATAAATGACCCAGGGAATCTCTCCCGGCTCCAGGTTCGCGGCGTCCTGGTTGGAAATGATATCCCAAGCGTAGGCTTCGTCGCCCGGCTGATCCGTGATCAGTGGCATGTCACCATTCGTGGCCCTGGTTCTGGCGGCACGACTCGCCTCTTTGGGCTTCGGGGGCGGTTTCTGGCCATTATGGTCGATGCGGATCCCATCTCTCGACAGTTCCCGGAACAACGAACCGTTCTTCGCAACGGCATGATGATATGCCCTCGGCACCATGATTGTTTCGCCCTGGGCTTTACTTGTGATCCTGGAGATGTGCTCTTTGGCCTTGGCCACCCTCTCCGGGTGGCCGGTGATCTTGACAGCGGTCTGGCCAGAGCCTTGCCGGGGCACGTTCAGCACCACTCCGTATTCTTCTTCGAGTTTCTTCCGCGTGCTTCCATTAGCCCCGATTAATTCACGGTGTTGATTCACGGGAACATCGATGGTGTCGCTGATCTGGCTCTCCTTCTCATCGACAAAGGCTTGGATCGACGCCAATATTTTCTCGACCACATCGGGCGATCCCTTGACCGTGAGACCGTCTGACTCTTCCCCCTGCCGAGGGAAACGCACATGCTCGGCACTGGAGCCCGGGGCACCCGCTTTGGCGACAATGCCCTGAATGTTCGACCCTAACAAAAGATGTGAGATTCCTCAAATTGAGATGGATGATACAGAGATCACTTACCACCGGCGCCGATCAAAGCACGATGGTGCTTCCGGTCGACGTTGATGTTTCGGGTGACGATGTTGTCAAATGCTTTTGATCGCTTTTGCAGCTCAGCCTTGGCTTTGTCCACTTGCTGCTTGGTCCCTTTGATGTGAATGGTGACACGATCAGATCCGTCTCTCTTCGGGATGTCGATTTGGGCCCCGGTTTCGGCCCTCAGCTTGTCCATCTCTTGGCCGCGCTTGCCGATAAGAGATGCGACCTGCTCCTGGGCAACGGAAACGGTGGCGGTGTGGGAATTGTCCACCAGATACTGATGCAAGCTTAACAGCTCATCACGGACCTTCTCCGCTTTGGCGCGAGGGCCGCGGATGCGGATCTCGTCGGGGGATTGGCCTGGTCTGCCGACCCCAGCCTCGCTGGTATTATCCCCCACGGAGGCGTCATCGCTGAACCGAGAAGCCTTGGGAAAGTCGATGCGAACGGCGTTGTCGACTTTACTCTGAATTTTATGCAAGTTTTCGCCGCTTCTACCAACAAGCATGCCGTGGTATTTCGGGTCGACCTTGATGACGAAGTTGACCTCATCTTCCCACTGCTTGGCCAGTCGCAGAATTTCCGCCTTGCAAGCCTCGGCCTTCTTTTGCGGTCCTTGGATCGTGATTTTGCCATTCTCTTTGGTGTCAATCTCCACGTCATGCTTCTCCCTCAACGCCTTAATGTGGGCACCTTGCTTTCCAATGAGATTCTTGTTGAACTGGGACGGAAACGGAAACGCGGTCGTGTATCCCCGTTCTTTCTCCTCTTGCTCCGCTTCTTGGAGGAATTCTTCGATCTTCTGCCGTAATTTGGCGACGTCCTCCTCATTTGGACCTCGAAGATATACCTTCTCGGACGGCGAGCCGTGTGAGGCGCCATTCGTCTGCACCTGACCGCTCCTCGCGCCGCCAAAATCAACCTGAACGGGGAATGCCTCGGGTGGTGTCGGCTGGGGCTCATTGCCGACGAATTTCCGGACCTTGTCCTGATACTTTTTGGGCACGTGGATATCTTGCACCGAAATCCCCTGGTGAGGAAGATTACTCAGAAGGGACGCCTGCGCCTGCTGCAGAGCTTGTCCGAAGGTGGCAATGTCTGCCTTGGTCGGTTTGGTGCGGGAAAAGGGCTCGTCTTGATCCGGGCCTTCGTAAACCAGGACAACGGGCTCCGATCCATCTTCAGGCACGATCATGTGCACACCAAACTGATTTTTGAGGTTGTCGCCATGAAGTTGCTCCAGGTGCGGGTGGAAAAATGGGTCGACCTCAACCAGGTTGAGTCGAGAGGCGGGGTATGCTTGGGCAATTTTGGAAAGCTCGTTGCGAGCCGAAAGTGCTTTTTGGGGATCATTGCTGACGACATTCCATGTCGGACTCGTGCTGGAACTGGAAGGAAAGATGATCTCGGCATTGTGAGAGTTGAGAAACTCGCGCTCGATGGCTTTTTGCTGGAGATATTGCGCAAGGGCCCGGGAGTGGCGCTCAGGACCTTGGGGAGCATCATTAAAATGTTTGTGCATGTCGACGGCCCGATTGTGCTTCCTCGACATGAGTTCTTCGGCCAGGTTGCGGCCAGCGGCCAGCTTATCCTTCGGGCCGATGATGTGAATATCCTCCGTCTCATGGTCCGGTGGAGGAAGAATGACGGCACAGCCGGTTTCTTCCAAGAACTTCAACGGGTCCATGCCCCGTTCGCCAACGATGTAGGGGTGCAAGATCTGCTCGGCCGCCAACTCCTCCAAAATCAACTCCTCCTCAAGTTTGTGGGCCAATTGCTCCAGCATAGAGCGCGCTTCCATCGCGGCCGCTTGTTCGCCCGAGATGACAATGTGGGAGTCGCCATGTGGAGTGAACGCAGGCCGCTGATTCTCTCCCGCAGGTCGGGGTGGTGGCTGTTGCTGCCAGGTATAGTATTGGGGCACCTGAATGTGCAAACCTCGGTCGTGCTCCAACTGCTGGATGCGATCACCGTGACGGCCGGCGATGAAAGGATAGAACTCAGGTGGAATGCCTCGGACGGGAATGTCGACTTTGGGCTGCAGAGACTTGACTTGATTGGTGATCTGTTCATATACCTGCCGAACCTGGGCCGAATGACCACGAATCTCAACGACGTCTGTTCGTAATTCGTCGGGCCCCGTAACCGGCCTCGTGTCACGTTCGATGCGGATTCGGACGTTGAACTGATTCTCAAGCTTCTTGATGTTCGCCCCGCCTTTGCCGATGATTTGCGCCGAGACCGCCGACGGGATTTCCAGCTTCACTTGCTTTTCCAGCGTCAGCTCCTTCGAGATGTGCATCAGCGCCTCCGTCACGCGCGCCTTCGGGCCCTCAGCGACGAACTCGGTCCGGGTGGCGAAGTTGGTGGACTTGGGCGTGACGATGACATTGTACCTTTTCTTGACTTCATCCAGAACTCTTTTGACAGATTTTTCTTTGTCCAGGTCGGCATTGTCAATCTCGAACGAGTCCCGATATCTCCCCGGAAGCATGATGTTGCCACGACCGGCAGCTGCGGAGGCCGTCGCCGGGATTCCGGGGGTGGAAGATGGAGTCGACGCGCCTGAGGGGGGACGAAATCCGTTCACGGGGGCCGCTTTGGTAGAGGCACTGGCAACCCACCCTGGGGCGCGCGAGGTTGGTCCCGTCGTATTCGAAGTCTTGGTGGCCGCGCCCAAGGCGGGAAAGGCCTCTTCCGACTGAGTGTCAAGAACAGTGGGCTTGTCGGTAGCCTTCTGCTTGCCCGCTGCTTTAGCTGACATGACCCCTGCACTCGTGCCGTTGGTTGTTGCCTCAGCGTTTTCGGCGTGATGCGGCGGCGGAGGATGCTCGATGTCGTCTTCATCGACGACATCCTCGACCGTGACGTGATGGTCAGCGGCCGCCTCGTGCTGTTCTTGCATGAGCTGAGCGGGCGTCTTGGCCGAGATTGAGCTGCCTTCCGCAGGGGCGTCTGGTGTCAGAGCGGCCATTGTTGCTTTGGCTTCAAGAGAAGCCTCGAGGAACCGAGAAGTAATAACCGAGGGGGGGGACGGCGACCAGGAAAGTTTCTCGAAGCTGCCGCTATTGGGTCATGCAGTGGCAATACCACCAAAAGGAAGGCTCGTAGTCCAGGGTACGGATGATAAGATTGTCACAACAATGGCTGGTTGTGATGACCGTGAAAGTGAGGTCGCTGAAGATGGACAGATTGGTCTGGACAAGTGCGGAGCGAGAAACGGCCCGGAGCGGAATAATTATTGCCGGCATGCCAACCTGGACTACTTTTTTTTGGCCCTACTGTATTTGGTTGCTGTATCCTGCACTCCCTGCTCGGTAGCACCATTGTGAGCGATTGAGTTGAGAGTTAAAGGAGAGAAACTCCAACGCTAAGAGCAAGCTATACAGGGTCAAATTTAACCGCCCGCAACGGTGCCAACAATTTGGTCTAATCTTCATCATTTTGCTTTTGATGCGCCATTCATTTTGACAAACCCAACCTTCACTCCCGCTCCAGGAGTCAAAACAATATCATTATGTAATGCCCGCTTATTGGCGTAATCGATGATTTGATCGAACTCCTGAAGGATCCGTACGATGGTGTAGCCCATTTGAACCATTGCAAATTGCTGTCCAATGCAGATCCGGGGCCCCCCGTTGAATGGAATGTAATTCCAGGCCTTGGGCGTCCATGTGGCCCAGCGCTCTGGAACCCACTCCAATGGATCATATGGGAAAGATTCCGAAATGGGAGGATACAGATCTCTCCGTCGCTGCATCAACAGCGTGCTGTATGCTATCTGAGTATTCTCGGGAATGCCAACCGGACTCATCCCGTCGGGACCTGCTCCATGGGGGAGCGTGGTATCGGTCAGAGCAGCTCTGACGTTGTAGGGCACGACCGGATACAGCCGGAGAGTCTCATTGATGGCATAGGTCAGATACTTCATGTCCTTGATATCCTGATATGTCGGTGGTCGTCCATCGCTCCCCAGGACTTGTACAATTTCGGCTCGAAGCTTCTCGACCACATGCGGATTGTGTGCCAGCTCGAGAAACAGCCAGGACAGCGTTGACGACGTCGTGTCCCTTCCGGCCAGGAGCACGGAGACGAGTTGATCTCTCATGACCTTTCGATCTCGGGTGTACCGAGCCAAGGCGTGGATGAACGTGTCCGATCTCGACAGCTTCGTTTCCAGTTCCTGCGGAGATAGCGCCAGGGCCTCGGTGATGAAGGGCTCGATGAATTCTTCCATGGTCTTGATCCCGGCATAAAACGATCGCATGGAATAGAAGTGTTTGAAAGGTCTGCGTGTCTTGTCAGCTGAGGGCAACATCAAAGCTGGACGGACCACAACCGACCCCAATCGACCCAAGAGGGTTTGAACCCGCTGCACTTCGTCAAACGCCGTGGCAAATTTGGCGTGCTCATTGTCGAGACTGCCGACACTGTGGCCAAAGAGAAAATGGGACGACGTATCGAGGCTGAAGCGCGAGAGCAGCCTATGCAAAAGCACCATTTGCCCATCTCCTGGACCCATCAGAGAAATCAGTTTGCGAACATGGATCTCGGTCTGGTCGAGGTCGGCGACCTTTTCGCGGATGAACATGGGCCTAAGGAGTTGTCGCGAGTCGTGCCATTGCTGGCCATCGGTGGTGAAGATGCTGTCACCGAGAAAGTCGTGCCATTCCTGATGGAACATTTGTCCTTTTCCGTATTCCTGGAACTGAGTCGTGAGGATGGCTTTGATATTCTCCGGGTCTGCCGTGAATATCACCCGGGCATCCTCCAAGATGTGGAGTTCAGTGGTATAACACCCGTTCTTGATAGATCCGCAGTGCCTAAAGCACCAAGTCCAAAAATCCAACGCTTCATTTCTCATTGCCGCAAGTGTCGAATATACCGGAAAATCCAATCCTGGTCGGTCGTAAGTGAGGATTCTCTGAGTGCTGACCGAGAGAGTCGCATACCAAAGATAAACTTAGTTTGAATTCTTGACGAAAACCCACCCAGTTTTTTTATTTTCCGGTCCCTTCTAAATCGTCGAATGTAGATGGAAGCGACATAATAGATGCACAGAAGAAGAACGACGTAGCGCCATGACAAGTATTGCAATGTCATTGTCAACCCGTCAGCCGGATGCGTTTCTTAGTAAGCTGCGAGGGGACTATACAAAGTCCATGAACAGACCCGTCACGACAGGTCGATGATCGTCTTTGAGCTGATATCTTCGATCGTAGTCCTCACAGAAACCTCTCGGACAAGGAGTCTGCCATCACGGTACAAGATGTGGTATGGCAGGAGCTTATATGCTGGCCCCGCATCTGCCGCCTCAGCCGAAGCAGAGGGCGCTATCAGCCATGGGAATATGGTGCGTCGTAATCTTGAATCAAAATACGAGATACGGAGTTTGGCTGTCAGAGAGAGTACAGCCATGTCAGCGGTTTGCATCTGGCCAAAGCCACCAATCCTTGTCATTCATATGCTAAATCATGCTTCCTAGAGTTCCATCCCGCGCTGACGGCCCCAAACCTTTCACCCTGACATGCTCGGATTGGTATCGAGTCAGAGCACTCCTGAGTCAGAGCACTCCTGAGAACGTCGAATCGCGGCATTTGCAGTTTAGATGGGAAGGAGAAACTTGCAGACTATAGGTTGCAGCCGCCCTCCATATGACACCAGGTCATGTGCACTGGAGAGGCGCTGACTCCAAGACCTTGGACCACCCTCTCCCTCCACTCGCCCAATCTCTTGGAGGCGTCTTCGAGCATCGTCTCCTCTCTCGGACCAGCCCACAAGACTTCTGCCGCGGCTGCCGCACGGGGCCAAAGCTTGATGTCTATATCATGGTGGTCTGTCTGCTCACTCCACATGAGTACTTCACCTCCTGCCAGAAGGTGTTGAAGGTCTTTGCTGATGTTGGCCAACGGGTCGTACACGTACATATGACGCCAGTTGTGGAATGGGCTGCAGTAATCGAGATATGGCTTTGTTAATTGGCTTGACCGGCCACCCGACGTATTGAACGGCACGCCTGAAGGCGATTTCCCGGAAGGATACGGATCGAGAAATTGGCCCAAACCGCCTTTGCCAATCAGCACGCTCTCTTTCCCACAGCTTTCACTCTCACTTACAGTCCAGGTACCAATAGTGATAGTCTCCAAATAGAACGCGATAACCGCGCTCCACCACTTCTTGAATACGCTCGCTGTTGCGCCATACCTGAACTAATGTGTCTGCCGGGAACCGGCTGGCGGCCGCAGAGGGTAGAGACAAATTCCAATCGAGAATCATCTCTTCCCAAACCACTGGCTGGAGCCCGTGCTCGATGACGCGATCGATGATTCGATCAAACAGGTTCTGTAACAGCGGTTGTAAAATCCGGGGATCATCTGTCCGGACCGTCTCGTCGAGCAAATAAGCATGCCGATTGACCTCGTCCCCCCCGGCATGATACAAGGTCGTATGCTGCCCTACTCGCGGTAACAGATCTTGTAGAAGAATATCCACGAATTCCAAGACCGCGGATGAGTTGAGCTTCAACTGGCCACTCAATGGTTCGGCCGCAAAATGAGACCAATCCAACTCGTTGAACGCTGCGATCAAGTCTGGCCGCGAGTATGCAATGGCAGCCGTGTGGCCGGGCATATCGATCTCGACAAACACCGAGACACCTTTCCGTGCCCCATATCTCTGTATTTTCTCCAAATCAGCGGTAGTCCACACAAGACCAGGGTGGTAGGCTCCTTTCTCGGCAAGACCTGGCAATGAAGGAATGTCGAGCGGCCAGGATTGCGAATCGGTTGCGTGGACATGCAGACGGCTAAACTTCGTCGTTGCCATCACATCGATGGTACGTAGAACGTCCTCTGGGTAGAAAGGGTTTCGGGCAATATCAAGACTCAGGCCTCGATGGGACCATTTGGGTCGATCAACAATGTGAAGTGGAGCATTGGGGATGTAAGAGCCGGACGCCGATGAGTGAGCATAGAACAACTGCTTTAGGGTTTCAAGCGCTCTCAAGACGCCGATGGTAGAATTAGCCTGTATCCGGGCCGTGACTGGCTCAATGAACAGCTCATACGATTCGTCACCGCCAAAGAAATAGCTCGGAGCAAAGCCTTCCTCTCTCGGACATTGCTGCTGTACAATCTCCAAGGAAGAAACGTAGTGGCGCGGTTCACCTGTGTCAGGCTCGAACTTCCTGTGGCGTTTATGAAATTTCCATGGTACAAACCTCGATTCGTGAATGGATTCTATCGTCTCTCGAACGGCCGCTTGGAGCATAGCAGATTCAGTGAGGCTGTCATGGTTTAGACCGTCTCTTCGGCCTTTGGAACGAAATCGGACACGATCCCAAAGACCTCGGGTCAATTGAATCCCGTCCTGCACGATTTGCAGATAGCCGCTTGTTTTGAATTCTGTTGGATACTCCAAGGTAACAGATTGCGGATCGCGGCAGTGTAAGTGGACTTGCAGGGCCGGGTCCAGCCATAGCACTTGATCACCACTGTCAAGGTGCGTCGGCTGGGGCCAGAGGGCATGTATAGGATGAATTTGCAGGAGAGAGAAAATTGTCAGCCAGAACATGCTGTCTGTCTCTGTCTCCGCGGCTCCGGAACTGAAGAGTATGTGTTCATCACGGCGCAGCCGCTCTGTCTTCAGACCGGATTCCTCCCCTCAGAATCGTGCCTTATCGAGGGCGTAGTATGTATTGGGAAAAGAGTAGGGCATCCACAATCGTTGGGAGGCGCGACGTGCGAGACGTGGTAGAACTCGGCTTCTGCGGCTGGCAAACCCTGAGCGAGACTGGTGAACCAAGCAGTATGAATTGGTTGATTAACCATCTCAGAGCAGTCAGCGCCGTGACAGAGTGCCAGAGGGGGGGGATCACGTGACGCAATTGCCGGTCTTCCTATACTCACAACACGGTCAGATCGATCAAAACAGTACCGTTGCCTTCTGTGAACAAGTCAGCCAAAGCTTCTTCCCGCCAGCACGAGTTTGTCCTCTTGTTGCCATTTCGCCCGTTTGGAGTTCGCCCGACCATGCGTCATGTGATCATACCGCTAGTCCTCTGGGGGATTAGGGCGGTGGTTAATAAGCGGTCTTGGCATTCAGTAGAATTGCCTTAACCCGACTGTTAGCTTCATCCTGCGTCGACGGGCGTCATTTCTCCAGCACAAGCGCGTTGTCCAACACCTGGTTCTATCGTGATCCCTCGCATTTGGATCATCGTCCAGATCATTTGACCTCCACCCTGCCAGACAACTTATCCGGAGCCTGCGCGCAAGACCACCGTCCCGGGTTCTCGCCGCTCGAGTTGTAGCCTCCTCTGCTCTGTTCGCCATGTCGACCATCGCACTTGAAACACCCCTGGCGGAGGCGCTGAGCAGCGCTGTCCACGCCAAGATCGTGGATGAAGGCTGGACACAGGAGGATGACCCGTCGCTGGCCGAGTACATTGTGCTGATGCTGGCAAACGGCAAAACTCAAGATCAGATCGCGTCAGAGTTGGCGGGAGAATTATTACAAGATGCCCAAGGCACCACAGAATTCGCACAATGGCTCTTTGACCAAGTGAATGCGCTTTCGAGCGGAGGGAGCAGCGTTGCGGCGGCGGCCGCACAGCCAACACATGAGCAGCCGCCGAGTACGACTTCGCTCTCTCACCCCAGCGCTTCAGAGCCGACGGATAACGCCAACACATCGATCCCGGCGGCATATGATATGGACATGGGCGACACCGCCCCCGACAATGCGTAAGTCTCCCACACTGATCGTCCGGCAGACTTTTCTAATTTGTGTTTTAGTCCGCGGGGCCCGAAAGGTCTGCATGGTGGCCGTCCTGCCGGTCGAGGTGGACGAGGAGGGATGAGCAACAAAGCAGGCGATTCAGCACTTCACAGGGTGCGAGGAAATGATCGAATCAGCAGCCACGTTCGTGGTGCGCCCAAAGGTCCGAGAAATACCCAGAATCGAGATGTCCGGCCCGGCATGCAGAAAGCATTAAACGGAATGGGAGGATCGGCGGGTGCGCCAGGGATGCCAACTTCGATGATGCAGAATGGAGGAGGCCCACGAGGAGGCCAATCCGCGATGCAGATGACGCCGCAGCAGCAGATGGAATTTATGGCGATGATGGAGCAACAAGCTCGGATGATGGCCCAATTCATCCCGGGCATGATGCAGCAAGGCATGAATCCAGCTTTCCCACAAGGCGGCGGCCATCCGAACGGTCAGGGTCGATCTCTGTTTGACAGAGTTGAGCCGGGTCGAGGCCGAGACGGTCGCGGAAGAGGACGCGGGGGCATCTCGCATCAAAATGGGACTTCAAGGAATGCTCCCAAGACGGGTGATGGTGACACGAAGATGGACACCACTGATGCTGCTCCTTCTGCCACCACCGAAACGACTTCTCCCATGGAAGGCCAGCAGTTATCTCATCCACAGCGTCGTGCACATGACCCGTCGACGACCATGTGCCATTTCAATCTGCGCTGCACCAACAAGGATTGTCCATACGTCCACCAATCGCCTGCGGCGCCAGAAGGGACGGTGGTGGATATGTCAGACACCTGCAGTTTTGGCGCCGCTTGCAAGAACGCCAAATGCGTGGGTCGGCATCCCTCCCCGGCACAGATCAAGGCACATCAAGCGGAAGAGCTCTGCAAATACTTTCCCAACTGCACCAACCCCGTTTGTCCCTACAAACATCCGAGTATGCCTCTGTGCAATTTCGGCGCCAACTGCAAGAATCCCAACTGCAAGTTCACACATTTACAGACACCTTGCCGGTTCAACCCCTGTTTGAATCCAAGATGCCCCTACAAACACGAACCTGGACAGAACAAGACGTTTGCAGACTACACCTGGACGGCCGAAGGGGCCAAAGAAAAAGAGGAGCAAACGGCGAGAGAGCACGTGAGTGACCGGAAATTTGTGGCAGACGATGCCGGTGAAGAAGAACTCATCAAGCCTGATCATAATGGAGACGGAAAGGTGGAGCAAGCGGTTCGGGAGGAAGTCATCACTTGAGATGGTCCAGGGAAGAAGGGGCCAATGGCTGGCTTTATGGCGACGACCATTCGGGGCATTGTACATTATGAACCGCATTTGAGGCGTTTGTGGCAGTGCCTATGTCATGTAACTGACCAGCTCAAGGATTGAGCACGAAAAGAGACGCTTTTCTCGGGCACAAAGAATAGATGGGATGATCTTCGACATCTGGCCCTGTCTCCGTATGATCCAGCGGAATTGTGATAAACCAACGACGTCGTCTCCGTGACCCAATAGCTGAACGTTCAGGACCGAGTCAGAGGTCACTTTCTCCGAGAAACTGACTGCCAGAATTGAAGGTCGTTATACTTGGGTCGGTTGGCATTAGTCAGCTTGCCCGTGTCGAGTCATATGTGGGCCATGCCACTTGTGTGCTGAGCGTCCTTGGACATCAGATTTACTCTTGTCTCCTTGTCTATTGTCCACATAAATGTGATGGAATCTCGTGTGCCCATAATGACTTGAACTGGACGACACCGTGTCAGCTGTGTATCATGAACGTCAGCATGGACCAAGGACGCGACTTGGGAGAGGTCGTCTCCTCGTTGCAATCACTGGTTGCCAGGCTGTCGGTCTCGAGAGAACCAATTTTGCCAGTCTCCATTCCGGCCTTGCCAGAGACCGCGCGACGGCTCCCCGAAAGCGCTCAGTCGGAACCACTGGCAGCGGTTGCAAAACATCTCGAGACCTACATCACGCCCTATCTCAACCTGTCCTCCTTGTCCCCCAATTACTATGGCTTCGTGACGGGAGGGGCGACGCCGGCCGCCCTCCTCGCGGACTGGGTGGCGTCTGTTTATGACCAGAACGTCCATGTCCATCTGCCGCAAGAGACAATCGCTACCAGTGTCGAGGTGACAACATTAAATCTGCTCCTCGATCTGTTCAGGCTCCCTGCTCCGGAGTGGAGTGTCGGTGGCAGTGGAAATGGCGGCGCAACTTTCACGACGGGGGCCACGGCAAGCAACGTCCTTGGGCTCGCCCTGGGAAGGGAATTTGTGTTGCGGAGGGCGGTGCAGCGGAGGACGGGCAGCACAAATGACTCACAAACGAGCTGCGGAGAGTGTGGTATCGGTGAGTTGATGAAAGAAGGAGCAGTGGAACGAATTCAGGTTCTCAGTACAATGGCGCACTCGAGTATCGCGAAGGCTGCGAGTATTGCGGGCATCGGGAGAAAGAATATTCGTTCGGTGGCCCAGGAGGGCGACCCCTTGCAGATTGACCTCAATGCTCTAGAAAGAGAAGCGCGGAGGGAAGGCTCCGTGAGCATACTTGCGATTTCAGCGGGAGAGGTGAACACGGGAAGGTTCGCGACCAATTCGTGGGAACAAATGCACAAGATTCGACGCATCTGTGACGAATTGGGGGTCTGGATACATGTTGACGGGGCCTTCGGACTCTTCGGTCGTGTGCTCCTGGGTCAAAGCGATGGGGACGAATATCGCGCGATCGAGGATGGTATCCAGGGCTTGGAGATGGCCGATTCCATCACCGGCGACTGTCATAAGCTCTTGAATGTGCCGTATGATTGCGGAATATTCTTCACCAGACATAAGCATTTGAGCGAAGCGGTGTTTGGAAATGGAAATGCCGCATACTTGACCAGCGGCATGGCATCTGCTTCTGGAGATGACATCCAGTCCCCCATGAACGTCGGCATCGAGAATTCAAGGCGGTTCCGCGCATTGCCTGTCTATGTCACATTGATGGCATATGGAAGGAAGGGATACATGGACATGCTAAGCCGACAAATAGGATTGGCACGCCGGATCACACGGTATCTGTTGGGAGATGCCAGGTTCGACGTTCTCCCACACGCCCAAAATGCCGAGGACATGCTGGCCAGGACCTTTATTGTGGTGTTGTTCCGCGCAAGAAATGAGGACCTGAACAGCAACTTGGTGAAAAGAATCAATGCAACGGGCAAAATATATGTGACCGGAACAGCCTGGGAAGGAAAGCCCGCCGCGAGAATGGCGGTCAGCAACTGGCGCGTTGATGTCGAACATGACGGGACGTTGATCGAAAAAGTCTTGAACGAAGTCGCCCAGGGTTACTGATCCCTCTGCTCACGCGCCACGTCCTGTATTCGAGAGGTTGTGCGCGGACAGGGAGATATACGACATTCTGATGCGGTGAGATGACAGTAGTCTGTCGCATCCGCATCAAAAAACAGCACCACCAATGATGAAAATCCTCTCTTCCTCCCTTTGCACCCAGTGTAAAATCTTGTTGGCACTCTGCGTGAGCGCATTCCGTGGAGTCAACGGCCCTGCCACGCAATACAGCTCGAACATCGGAGTAACCCAAGCCAAGGCAGAGACGGATGCACTGACGCAGTGGTGGACCTTTACGGCCGCGTGTTTCGCATGAACGCTGGCATGCAGAGTATGGTAGAGTGAGAGCAGATGCCGTCTCTTGCTGAGACCTTCGAAGTGTGGCGAGAATGAGGGCATAAAGAACTGGACATTTCCCTTGGACTTGTAGAGAAAATGCCGGAGCACGGTTCCCGGGACAATGTCGGTCGGTTCAGGCCGGCCGGCCTGTACGGCGGCATGGATGACCAGCATGCTCCGGTTGCGGCGGAACTCGTGGACCAGGTAATTTTTCATGCTGTGCATATCTTCGAAGCTCTCTTTGTTGGCGCTGAGTAAGATGATGGCCACGGAGTCCTCTTTCGCGATATGCTCATCTGTGCCAAGTTCGCGAACGAATTGGCCGCCCATGTCCAAGAAGCTGACATACATGTACAGATAGCCGTTTTCATTGAATCCGGGGAGGCAAATGGGCACCCATGAATCGCCTCCCCCGGCCTTGATCCCTTCGGCTTCAAATAACATGTTGAAGATCAGCTGAAGATCTCCCGGGTGCAGCGAATGCTTTTTGGGGCGAATGACACTGACCAAGCGTCCCCCGGCCACGACCAGACCGTAAAGCAAGTCGTCGACGCGGGCCTTAATCATGGTGCTATTGATCACATGCCGATGAGACTTTCGGATTTTCAGACACTCGAGCGCAGAGAGAAGAGTGGATGGCGACCCTCTCGTAAAGCTGTCGGCCAACGATGAGAGCAGGACCTCCGTGCCTTGCAACGGACGCCTCAGGTCTGTGGAAGGGCGCACGGAGAAGAGATGGGCCAGGGTCGGAAGGGTCAAGGTCGACAAGATTTGCATGTACATGGCCTCGAGCTGCAGCTGCAGCTGAGCGTCCGATTCCGGGAGGCTGCTGATCCCGACCAGGAACAGATTGGTTTGAGACAAGACCACAAATTTGACTCGGCCCGCTTGGAAACTCTTGAGTTGGTCACCGGCCGACTTGTAGGATGAGATGATGGTCTGAATGATGCCAACGAAGCTGGAGATGATCCGATCCGAGCCGTGCCTCGTGTAAATCGGCTTGCCAGCCGCGGATAAAATGATGAAGTGCTTGCGCTTCGATTTCCAGAGAGTGTATGCCACCTCCTCGCCGACTGCTTCCTCATCCGCATCCTCAAATTCGGCGTCAAAGTCAATGTCGTCCTCCTCGTGAAAGATGCTGTCATTTCCTTCCGGAATCTGAATCTCGGCTTCGTTTGAAGAGTTCCACGCCTCGTCGTGGTCATCCGCCATCCCTCCATCGAAGATGCTCTCGGTGTCTGGTAGGAATCGACCAAACGGCGCATAACTGCGGATGCTAGAGTTGTCTTCGCCAATGTCGCTGGTTCTGTTACTGCTGGCTTGTCGAATCGAAGGGCTAGAACCACCGCGAGCGGGAGTGAGCCGTAGTTCTCTTGATCCGTCAGGCCGTGTGTAGCTGTTCACATCGGTCATTGACACCGCCGTTGTCGCTCCTGCGGCCAGGCTGGCACGCGCTTTAGCTGGACTTCCATAGCTCGATGACGGCCTTGCATGCATCAAGCTCAATTCGCTTGGCCTTGGTGGTAGCGGCGGTCGCTCTCGCTCGGAACTCGAACCTCGCCTGCTGCTCTGGACGGAGTGTTTCTCAGACTCCTCCATACCGGCCGTCGTGCACAACTGCTCCGCTGGACTGGGATTGTCGAGGTCGCGACGACCATGTCAGAGCATACCCTAGCCCCCATCATCGTGGTCCATGCCAGGAAGGACGGCGCACATGATGACACGACGAACACCAGGACATGTTCTCAGGTTTCGGCACTGCCAGACTCTTGACATGCGACGACGCTGAAGTTGGATGCTGGTGGATTGACGTCTGCCTTGGCGGCTTTGGAATCATTGTAACCTCTTGGAAAGTTAAACACCACTTCCAAGGTCGTAAGACTTGATATTTTGACCAGCGCCCAAGAGAAAGGCTTGGTGGACCTCAAGCTGTATGATGATTGTGGAATGATAGTGCACGAGAACGACAGAGGAAACAGTGTCCTTTCTTGATGCCACTCTGCCCAGGCAGACCAACCCTCATGGCCGTCGTCACAACCCTCTCGAGGCATACCTCTACCATGAACATGTATCGGTAGAGAGCGACTCTCTCGGAAATGTCCTCGGACTCGCGAGCCCTTCGTCGCTACCATGCTGGCGTCGAGAGAGCTCTCGGACTCTTCGATGCCAGCAATGAATGGGCTGACTATATCGCATTCTTGAGTCGGCTTGCAAAGGCTCTGCAGGCGTCTCCACCCAACGCAGATGTGCCATTGAAACCAACCCTCGCCAAATATCTCGCACAATGTCTCAAACCCTCGTTACCATCCGGCGTGCATCAAAAGGCTTTGGAGGTGTATAGCCTCATCTTTTCTCTGTTGGGTCGGGATGGCCTGTCTCGGGACCTGGCGATTTGGCTGCCGGGCATGTCCCACAGTCTCGCCTTTGCATCTCTCACCACAAGGCCGTTGGTTCTGGCGCTCTACGATCAACATATCCTGCAACTACCAACGCAAGTGGTCCGACCGGCACTCAAAGCGATCATCCTCTCTCTCCTTCCGGGCATCGAAGAAGAAAATAGCGAAGACTTTGAGAGAAGCCTAAGAACGTTCAATCGGGTGCGCGAAATGTTCGCCGAAGACGGGGCCGAAGAGTTGTTTTGGCAAAGCCTGTTTCTAGCTTCCATCACGAGCGTCAACCGGCGAACCGGCGTCCTGGTCTACCTCACAAGGTTTCTACCCATGCTTGGTTCACGACGGGGTTCCGATCCAGAAAGTGCCAACAACACGAAACAGGGGTCGAGTTCTTCGGCTGACGCGGTGAAAGCGGTCACGACTCCGGAACCGGGACTTCTGGTGCGTTGTTTTGCCACCGGACTTCAGGATGAACAGCCTCTGATCCAACGCGGCTTTCTTGATCTGCTTGTGTCTCACCTTCCTCTTGATGCTCCTATTCTCGAAAGTCTCGTGTCTCCGAACGACCTTGACATTCTGGTGGCATCGGCAATGACAGTCGTCTTACGGCGTGATATGAGTCTGAACCGCCGTCTGTGGACATGGTTCAGTGGAAAAGAGGACAAACGCGAGAATTCAGCAGACCTTACGTCTGGCTTTCCCGAAAATGGGACCATGATTCTCCCGGAAGGTCTCCCTTCCAGCACTCCCAGGGCGAAGACTTACCCGCACGACTATTTCCCACGCCACGGCCTCCAACCGGTGATCCGGAGCCTTCAGAAAATGGCCACTTCGGGCTCCCTGACCGCTTCTGATCGAGCTCGGCCGTTCCGCATAATGCTCTCTCTCATGGACCGGTGGGCGATTGGTGGACCGGTGGTCGAGGCCATGTTCGTACCTGTCATGACTGATTTCCAAAGCTATCAAACCGCGGCACCCTCTCAGGCCGCTTTTGACGAGGTCTTTCGGAGTGCCAATGTGTTTTTTGACAGTATCGAGCCGCGGATGGTGGCAAGCCAGCTCTATTTCCTGCTTGGCCGAGCAGAGGTGTCCCTGGTCGAGTTTATCATCTCCAATTTCAATCTGCAAGAGGCCGAAATGGCCAGAATACATATACCTCTCCTCTGTTTGGCTATTTCAGACAAACTCGTCCGCAAGACAGCAACCGCTCAGGCAAACGAAGAGGATAAGATCTTAAACCTGCGATTGTCGAAGCTCCTGGACGGCCTCCTCAGCTTGCTGCCTTCTCTGCCGATCGAGTTGATCGCACAGGCTCCCGTCTCGGTGCCGGATATAGATTGGGCGACCACTCTGAGAACATACTATGAAACGGCATCGCACGCTCGAACAGAGGTCCAGCAGTCATTGCCATCCGGTGTGGTCGCACATCTCCTTCTGCGAAATCTTGCCCTTGTCATGTTCTTTTGCCTTCGTGATGCGGAAGACTTGGTGTGGATGTCAATCTTGACCTCGGTGCTCGTCAAAGCCCTTACCAAAACAGAAGGATTTGGCGCCATTCGAGAACTCAATTTTGTCGATCAACTTTGCACCATCGCCGGAAAGCACAGCAACGACGCGAGCGCGAATTTTGAAGTTGCGAAAACGGTCAGCAATCTGGTGGAGACGCTTTGTGCTTTGGATCCCGACCACCAAACGATTTCGGACCATCATTTGATCCGACTCGTGCCGGGCCTTGTGAGGCAATTCTGGGAAGCCCTTCACCCAGGCACGCCACAGTTCCATGTGGAGGCGGTTGAACAAGTCTGGAGTCTCCGCGCTCTGTCGAAGCATCTTCTTCTTGTCGATAGTACGATCATGCAGTTTTTGTCCGACTCCCCCGATTCGACCGATTCTGGCAATGATGTCGTCGAACACTTCTCGGCCTTCTGGACCCATACTCGATTCCCAGACCTGACCAGTTTCCCACCGCCGCACGCAGAAGATGACGACCCTCATTGGGCCCTGCTCAAGCTGCCAGTGCTCCACATCGTGGACAAAACGGACTTATCAAGAACGGACGACACGCGGCGCCAATGGCTCAGCAGCCTCGTGTCACTACGACCTCTCTTCATGGTCGTGCTGACTGAGTTAGAGCGTAATCCGTCGGATCCACAATTGCTCCTGCTGGGTTTGCGCCGAATCCATAAACTGGTTACCATCTCCCGTTCCTCCCCGGCCCAACGAAGAGACTTTTATCAATCCGAAAGTTACGCTGACAAGGTGCTGAGCCTTTGTTCAGCCTTCGTATCGTCGGAGTCGTCGACGTATGCAGTGAAGAGTGAGGCTTTGGCCACAATCCGCATCGTCATCGACGCAGGCGATGATCCGGCCCACGATTCCTTGGTCAATATGCTTGTTCAAGAACTTCCTCGATCTTTTCACGACCCCCCCTTGCAGAGCAATATCTTGGATCTCCTGCAAACCATATTTTCAAAGCAACAGTCGCCAGTCCCCCCGGTCGAGCTGATAGCCATCCTGACCACCGGCATCTCCTCAACAAAGGTCGACGCCAACATCGACAAATGGATCGCGGTACTCTGTAACACCCTCCCCCTCTACGGAACGACGGTTTTTTTTGCGAACCTCCTCAAGATGACCAGTTGCTTCTGCCAAAAAATTCAAACGTACTTTCAGCTGATGGAGCAGCTTTACTCCCGCTCTGGTACTGCCTCTGCCAGGCAGGAGGGCATGGATAAAGCCAAGAGTCCGGAAAGATCGATCACCAACTTGCTCGCCGGTCTGGAATACGTGCTCGCTCGAGCACACACACAGTTGACGGAGCCGCCTCGATCACCTTCCGACGCCCATGGTGGCGGGCCTAGTGACGCCGCCCACTCCCGCGCCTTCGCCAATAACCGTCTGACCATCATCTTGTGCATGCAGGACACCATCAAGGTCTGTGGGCAGATTTGGGCGTGGCGAATCCTTCGGCGATCACCGGACGATTTACCGGATCCCAAATCCTTTAATTACATGTCTTCTCGATTGCGGACCAGAACTCGAAGGATCCTCGAGCACTTGACACGGGCAGAGCCCCAGGAATGTCTCGAAACCTTGATGGGCATGTGGGTCGAGGGGGCCAAAGCGAACATGCAGCCTGAAATTGTCCTCAACCTGATGCAAAGTCTTGACGGTGCCCGGCCAAAATTCATGATTCCGGCAACCTTTAATGCCATTTACAGCCGCACGGCCCCCGCTGCCTTGGACCAGACGCAGCAGTCCAGCCTCTCGGTCGATGTCACCAGCCTCGAGCTCATGGCTTTCCTCATTGCCTATGCTCAGGCCTTGGAAGATGACCTCTTGGAGGAGATTTGGGCCGACTGCACCACCTTTTTGCGAGAAGTCCTTGCTAACCCGATGCCACATCGTCAAATCTTGTTAAGATTACTGGAATTCGCCGCCGTCTTGTGCCAAAAGATGGAGAAGACCAATTTTGGCGAGGAAGTCAAAATGCGGAGAGAAATGGCCGATCTCTGTGCCCGGCTCTTTACCGCAATCTTCACAATCAAACCTGGTGGTCTGGAAATTTTAGTCAGTCGGCCGCCAGAAGCAACGGCCGCCGTGGAAAATCGGCCTGTGCGAGCCGGCATCCAGCTGGATGCCGGAAATGCCGTCACCATGTTATGCGACAATCTTGCCGTCATTAGCACTACTCTGGGCGACTCGGACCGACTGGGAACCATCTTTGCGGGCATTGTGGTACACATCACCGGACCGGCACTACGTTCAAAGTGGTTCCCTCAAACCGTCACCCGGGATTTATTATCGTTAATCCATCTCATATCCAAAACACCAACGGCCAACAAGGTGTGGAAGAAGGATGTTTGGGAGGCATACAACGATTCGAAATTCTTTCGCACCAGTTTCGATCTCGTCGAAGGCGGCTGGCTACCCCTCATGAAGCAACTATCACTCTCTGATAGGACGCTAATGACGGAGCTTTTGTCTCGGCTGCTCCCTCCCGCTACTGCCGGGTTGATGTTCGGCGTAGGAGCGACAGCAGCAAGAACGGAAGCAGACAAGAGAACCCAGTTGAACCTGAGAAGAGTGGCGCTGCTGCTCCTGGCCGCCGATGCCGATACATTCGTGGCCAATCTCGCACAGATATTGACCAAAGTGGAGGAGCTTCTGACAGCAACGTCCACGTCTTCACCGTCTTCCAGCATCAAAGGAGATGTATATTTACTATTCCGCGCCATGGCACTCACGTTCGGTCAGGCTCATTTAGTGCCCGTGTGGCCTGTGATCGACGCCGAGCTTCGAGAGCTCTTTACCAGCATGACTGCAGAAACCGATGCGTCCTTTACGGCCTACTCCCAATTGCAAGGCGCGAAGCTGCTGGATCTGCTCCTGCTCCTGAAGCCGGAAGAATTTCAGTTGCATGAATGGCTGTTTGTCACAGACACGGTTGACGCCATCTACCCTCCCCAAAGCTTTGAATCCTCGGCCTTGGCCGACAAAATGGCCGTGACAGGACCAACTGAAGGTGACCTTTCCAGATCATCAGAGGGTGGCGCGAGAAAGCCGTGGCTGTGCACTGAGACTACCCGCACACGAGAAGATCCCACCACGCTTCTGCGTTTGTTCTTCAGCCAGTTGAGTATTCATGCATTTGAAGACACCTACAGCCTGCAGTCAGTTGATCTGGCTGCCTGTCGAAGAGATCTCCTAGCCGACTTATTCGAGGAATGATGACAAGTGGTGTGGCAAGATTCCCCTTTCCTTCCTGGGTCTGACCACAAGAGGCTGAGAATCGATCGGCCTGTCAAGCCTTGCCTCCCTGGACATGCACGACATGATCGTTCTCGAGCAAGCCGGCGATGGAATGGTGCTGAGGTGCAAACCGGGTCATCCGTAATGTCGTTACTTTTCCATTGGCGTATGACTAGGAGCTCCACGGCGAAGCACGAAATACCGGCAGCAGTGAAATGTTTTTGATCTCTGTGGTAGAAATGTCATGCACGCGACGTTCTATGAGTGATTTGATCTGCTTGTGACAAATGCCAAGGGGCTGGAGTCCGGCCCCTTCTCCGCGCTTTGTCCTGTCATTGTAGCGTGCGACCGCACCTGGTCAGCTCCACCTGCAATCTACTTGTACAGTTCTCAAAGCGCCTTTGTTCAACATTGTCGCGACAGTAATTACCAAATCCTCATCCCAGCTATCCAAGAATACGGCCTCTCCCATTATGGCGACACCCGTCTTCCTTCCGCGTCTCTCCTCTGCAGCTCGCGCCTTCAGAGCTCCCTCCCCCGCGCTGTCAAGATCGTTCCAGACGACCAGGAGACAATTGCAAGACACTCCACCAACCCCGGCCAAGAAGCCAATAGGAGCGTTCAGAGGAGGGTGAGTTTGCTAGTCCTCCACGACCCTCACAAAGCGCTGGATATCGTCCTGAAGATGTAACTCCACTGTCGCAACCAGTCGGCATTAGCGACTGACATTAAGGTGTTGTCTAGGCTATTCGGCTTCCTCCTCGGTTCCACACTCGCTGGTGTATCTGTATATTACTACGTATTGGAAGAGTACAAAGTATCGAATGAGCTGTTGACCGAAGATATCTATGTACGCCGACCTTCCTTTCCACCTGCTCGCCCGGTCTTCTACGATTTACATGACGGCTGGATACTGCGTGCTGGATTTTGCCAGATCTCTTCACCGTCTTGGAATGGATCGAGGACGAGAAATTATGCTCGTTGCAAAATTTATTTTACTAATGTGAACCTAGGCACTACAATCGGCCGTTCAGAAAATCCATTCCTACGTGATAGAATTGGATAACAAAATATCGCAGCAAAAGAAATAGTGAGCATGGATTCTGAGGCCCGTGGCCGTTGGAACTCTTCTTGCTTGCTATTAGCGAAAATGGCCGGTGTTGAAAGCGCCGCACTCGCAGATGTTCCACCTGGGGATAAGTCATGTAAAACATTGATGAGAAGTTGTTCAACAGTACCTGTCAGTCAAATCACCACCGAGAGAAGATTCGCCAATTCCTGGTTCAGCAAGCAGTCGCCGCGGGTGGGTGTCGTCGGACGACATCAACGGTGAAAGAAAATAGCAAGGCCCGCAATCAATTCTCATTGCACTAGTTCCTCTATCATTCTCCTATTCCCATGGAGCAATTCTTCTTTTCGCAAGGCGCAGGAGAACACCACAGGGGTTATAGCAGCCAAAGAGCCGAGGGGATGGCGACTGAGCCTTTCACGTGACCGCCAAGCTTTATGGGCTGGAATCAAAAGTTGTAGTCGGGATGATTCGACCTTGTCTCTTTTGTTGGTCTCGATATTCGCTCGACTGTATCATCTAATTAATGGATTGTCGCGGTCATGCCACTCATTGAGGAATTACCAACCACATCTTCAACGCGTGTGTCCCACGGGTGGGCCTATGTTCCCGACAGCACCGGCCCTATTTCTGTCGTCCAGTCTGGTTCCCGCAAACGCGGACGAGATGGCGCCAGCAATGCAACCGCCGCAGCTCAAAGGATGTCGGCGAAGCAGGAGAAAGCGATACAGCAACGGCTCCACGATCTAGACAAGGAGAATCATCGAGAAATACAGATTCCCGTCCCGAAAAGAGACGGCGCAAGAGAAAAGGGCCGAAAAGTGACCGCAAATGTGAGGAGGATTCTTGCATACAGCAGGACATTTCAGCATTATCTGGCAGATGAGGAGGCGGGCCTGGCTGCGGGCACTGCCGGAGTCACGAACGTGAGCGAATCTCAGCAATCTGCACCAGCCGCACCACAGAGGAGTGGAGAGTCAAGGAGGCGAGGAGGTGCAGCAATTGCCGGCGGCGATGACGCGACTCCTACTCGAGCAGGAACACCTAGACGAACGTCAACCCGGAAGCAGGCGGGCCACATGCCGCCTCCGTCGAAATCCCCTACCCCGACATTGGTCAAGAAGGAGAAATCCAAGGCCGAAGCCAACCAGGACGACGTGGAGATGGCCGACGCGCATCCGGGCCCAGGTGGCGACCATGCGGAGGCGCGATCTTCTCAAGACATTCCGCACACCTCCCATTCAGCACCACCATACGATCCTGCTCTCGATCGTGATCCACTTCTGCGGACCCGGGACCTGCCAAAAATGCCTTCTGATCGTGTCATGCAAATCCTCCTTGCAGAGCCGCCGTTGAGTTATAATGCTGCGAGTGCGAAACCCGTGAAGGAGACAGGACTGGCGAAGCCGCAGCGATGGTTCTGCTGCATCTGCGGGTATTGGGGCAAGGTCCGCTGTAAGAGGGGGTGTGGAGAGAGGGTGTGTGGACTGATGGAGTGTTGGAGAGGGCATGAGAGCGTCTGTGTGTTGGCGGCATATTGAGGGTTAGGTGGTGGGAAGCATTTCGTGATATGCTTGCTGCCTTTGCTTTGTGCTGCGTTCAAGCGATTTATGACGACTATGACTGATGATAGATACCCTTGGCAGATTGAATTAAGGGACGAAGGGTTCAGACATGAATTGAGATGCCAATCTCGAATGAACAAAACGTATATGTCTGGTTTTATATTGGCACATGGATATCATTGGTGAAGGTCATTACATCATTGGCCACATTTCCCAGACCTGTTGCAACATATTCATCATCTGTCGGCCTGTCCTCGCTTGTCTTGCTGTGGTTTGCGGGCGCCACAGACACCACAGATCCCCGCGTCGCCGGAGTTGAGATAGTCATTATTGTTCTCCGTGCATCGATCGCTGGTACAGCGCCAGTGCCTGGGATCTTTCCTGGCATCCAAGACATGAGCACAAGCAACGCATGTAGCAGCCAACGGCTCGTTCATTAAAGAACAGACCTGACATTCGATGCCGGCAGGTGGTAGTGAGAAGCCTGGAGCAGAGGGCGCCGCGTCCAAAGTTGTCGGTGGAGTCGAATCAGTTGGGACTCTGGCACCGTCTTCTGTCGTCGCAAATGGATGATCTGTGGGAGGAACTTCAGCTTTTGACGTCGGTGAGGGACGAGTAGTGCCTTTGTGGACGGAAGGAGGCGAGTTCTGGGACCCTCGCGACGGAGACCACTCTGGAATATCGTATAGGGATTTGGCGGTCTTCTTGGAAACCGATCCTCGCTCGTTTATACTGGAAGATACTGAGTCGGCCTGATGACCTGGTCGGAATGTCGAGAAGAAGCCATTCAGACCCTCGACTTCTTCCATCTCTCGCTTCACATTGACATCATCGGTGTCCTCGTCGTCACATACCCGGATCATGGCGTGGCCCTGGCTATCCAACAGTCGATTCCCATTAATGTCTTTGGCATCTTCCTCGTCACGATCCACGTCTTCATATTCGACCGCATCCTCGGTCTCCACTTCCTGCTTGAACCCTTCGACCTGCTTGTTGGTCGCAAATCTTGCCAGCGCTGCCGCCGCTCTCAATTCCCTCCCTCTCTGGCTCTGCGCAACCCTTGGCTTCCCTCCAATGGGGCCTTTCTTTCCGATTTCCAACATCAGCCTCTTGTCTTCATCCTCTCCCAAGGTCACACCATTCTTGCCGAACTTTTTCTCGATCCGCCTCTCCCTCTTTTCCTTCCACGTCAACTCGCCACTCTCACCAGCAGCTCTCCTCTTTCTCCGTCGACTTCGAAACGTGCCACCACACAGTGGCAACCCTTCCAATTCTTCACTTCTCAGCACATTATTGCCCATGACTGCACCCAAGTCAGTTAGAGTCCGACCACTGCCCCAGAAGCCTTCGCCAGTGTAACCGTTGGCCCAGAGCCCCGTCATCTCCTGTGAATAGAGATTCCTCGTCTGCCAGAAGTACTTTCCATGGTTCATGTGACTGTTGTGCGCCAGCTCATGCATCATGACCATCTGTACCATATTGAAAGGGAGCCAGCATCCATCCCTGCTCTGAAGCACGAGTTGGATAATTTCGCCATTGTTAAAATTGCGGCCGATGAACTCGCGGTTCGGCTCGTATTCTTCGAGAGTGGTCACGGACAAATAGTGCTTCTTCATGATGGGAAGGCATTGTGCAGCAATGGCTCGAAGGAATGTGTCGGCCAAGTCGTATGATGCTTGGTCACTGCCTGGTCGTGGGAGGGCCTTGATGAAGACAATCCGGTCATTAGGGTGCGACGACTTTTGATGGTTCAGGCGAACGGTATTCAAGGGCATGCCGGTACACCGATATCAAGGACTCGACAGATTTCTTCCAGCACTATGCATGCCTCGTGTCGAGATGAAACTCTAAATTTGTGGACCGTTGGCTATTGCAGAGGAAGACAATGGTGCTGCATGACGTGCACCGGCACTGGCCCCTGCCTGACACCCAAGCAAACTAAAGTTGGCTGCTTTTCCCCACATCTCCGCCTCAAGTGTCCAGCCGAGGCTTGAGAGGAGACATCACGCTCCACACCTCAGGAGACATTCGGCTCTTACTCAGATGGGCCAGTCCAAGACGCCATCTAATCATTTAATACATCTAGGAATGCGGGGAATGAGCATAGACTCGAAAGCGTAAGCTTTACATTTCTTTTCTTGTTGTACACCAGCATCTCACTCCGCTGGCAACATCAATATGACCACCCTCAAGCCTTCTTCTGCCTCATCAGGCTTTTTCCAGTCCCTTCCCACGGTCCCCCCTCAATACACATCTTCCGGCAGTCAATCTAGCAGTGCTCAGCACCGATCAGACGATCCCGTCCTCGACCGTATCCTCTCTCTGTACTTGGCCCAAGTTCCCCCCACAGTTTCCACGTCTCTGCACAACTTTTCCCGTCTTGTCCTTCACCCGTCCACGCTTCGGCATATGGTGGACTGCGAGACGAATCAGCCAACATTGCACACTTTGACTACATTCGGCGAAGAGAACAAGACCAACCCTCTTTGGACGAGCGAAGGATGGCGGGTGCTAAAAGATATTGGCATTCGCGAAGGTGTAGTGGGGTACGGGTACAAACAGGGTGACCTGGGAGTCCTGCAGACGTGGAACAGAAGAGTACACCAATTTGCCACCCTGCACCTTTGGCACGGCACCGCCGCCCTGACAACGTGCCCGATGGCCATGACCGACGGCGCCGCGGTGCTGCTTGCTCGACACCTCCAAGACCCTGATGGGGACCAACCAGGCAGGCGGTCCGTCTTCACCGAAGCCTATCGCCGGCTCATCTCGCTGGATCCCCAAGACGCATGGACCAGCGGGCAGTGGATGACGGAGCGGAGTGGGGGGAGCGATGTGAGTGGCACCGAAACTGTTGCCAGAAGGTTGTCGAACCTCGAGCTGGAGCGGGACAACGAGGGTGGCCGAGATCGCGACGCAGTGGGTATGCCACTGGGTTCGTGGCGAGTGGACGGCTTCAAGTGGTTCAGCAGTGCAACTGACGCCGACGCGGCGGTTCTCCTCGCCCAAACAAGCAAGGGCTTGAGCGCTTTTTATGCTCCGATGCGACGGCGGGCGAAGGACAGCTCTCCTCAGGCTTCAGCCGTCGGCGACGAAGGGTTCGAGCCGGCAGAGATGAACGGAGTGCGCATCCAACGACTCAAGAACAAGCTCGGCACCAAAGGCCTTCCCACAGCGGAGCTAGAAATCAACGGTATGCGTGCCTGGCTGATCGGGGAAGAGGGTAAAGGGATCAAGGAAATCGCGTCTATTCTCAACTTGACTAGGTTACACACGGCCGGCGGCGCAGCAGGATATTGGGCTCGAGGCTTAGCTGTGAGCCGAGCGTACACCACAGTCAGGAAAGTGCGAGGCGGCCTGCTGCAGGACAATCCTCAGCATCTGCGCTGGATGGCGGGCGAAACGGTCAAGTATCAAGCCGGCACGCACTTGCTCTTCTTCGGCGCGGCACTGTTGGGCGCCAGCGAGCAGGGCTGGGACGTCGTCCAGGACACGAAAGCTCAAGGGTTGATTCCGAGGGACAAGACTGGCGTGGACCTGATGCTCCGCATCCTGACGCCCGTCATGAAGGCCCAGGTGAGTCTCGGTAGCGTCGAAGGGCTACGGGCATGCATGGAAAGCTTGGGCGGCGTGGGATATTGCGAGAACAATGAGGATGGCGGGCTGTTGAATCTGGCACGAATCTTTCGTGATGCGGTCGTCGGCACCATCTGGGAGGGCACTCTCAGCGTCATGGCCGAGGACGTCGTCCGCGTGCTGAAGGATGTAAGACTGGCTCGAGGCAATGTGCTGGAGAACGTGTTTGGCGAGTGGGTGCATGGGGTGTTGAGGACGTGCCAGCGAGCATCCTTTCGGGAAGAATGCCTCGCTGTCCAGGAAAGATGGGCCGCGTTGGCCGAGATGGTGCGAGAAATGGACGCCCATGAATTGCATTGGCGTGGACGGCAGGTGCTCGATCATCTGGAAGCCATTGCCTGCGCCTGTCTGCTGATGTACGACGCCTCTACTGATGGCGATGAAGTCGCGGTCGAGGTCGCCAGGCGGTGGGTGTGGTCCAAAGCCTTGCAGGCCAAGCGTTCAGACCAGCCTTCTTGGAGAGAGGAAGTCCCCATGGATCGGAGGATCTTTCTCGGGCCACGATTGGAAAGTCCAGCTGCCGCGCAGGCAAAGCTGTAGCACTCCGGGCCTGACTGAGAAAGTGGAACTTCAACATTCGCGCACCCGGCTCGCAAGGACAGCTCGTAATGCCCAAAATCATGAATCGACATCACACACCCTTCCCACGAACCCTGACAGTGCCGTTGTCGCTCTAGCAGGTCCCGTCACGGGTCCAGGCGTCGTGACCGTAGGGACGACCAGAATTTGATCACCCACTTCCATCCACTCCACCGTGCTGACAAAATGGAACGTGATCTTGATCTCTTCCTTCTCTCTACCATCCACGTCCTCCATCTCTTGCTGCTGCTGCTGTGTGGTCGTCGTCAATTGGTCACCATCATCATCACTGTCGAAATTGAACATGTCTGACAGAGACGATCCTCCCGTGGTTGTACTCTCATCCAGAGCCACAGCAGTTACTTTGACGGCGGCGCGGATGCTGTTGAGGTAGATGATGGCGTGCCCGCCCAGAATCAAGGGTGGCGATGACGCATTGGAAAAGTCGGACGAAGGAAACGAAGCCGAGAATGACTTGTATGCGGTGAGATCATCGGTCTGCGGTAGGAGCACCATCCCTTTTCGTGCTCTTGAGACCGGGGCAGAGCCAGGCGTTGGCGATATTGGTTCGATGCCAATGGTCCCAGTGTCACCGTGATTCATCCGCCGTACAGGAAGTTGGAGGTTCCGAAGTGAGACCACGCGGACTGCGCAAAAGAGAGCGGCCTTTGCTTGCTCAGAGCGAGAAGATGGCGAGGAATCGCCTTGATATGATCTCGCTACCAGGTTCGGAGCAGATCTCAAGTGGACAGGTCTTTTGTCCTCCGCACCGTACGATTTTGATCGCTGGATCGAATTTGCTCCCGCCGTCGAAGCCTGGTCATGGTCGAAATTGAAGGGCCCAATGCAGAGTTTATCACCTACCGAAATGGTCCCTCGGCTGAGATGTCCACAAAGGACGACGCCTTGTTTGACAATCGGATGCCCTGCTTCTGTAGAATATACCCGTGATGGTGGTATGCCGAACACTTCGTCTACATTGAACAAGGGAGTCGTCATCGTGGCCATACCGTTCGGGCTGTGAATGGATGCGGTTCTCTCATGGGCGGACACTTCAGGGAGCGACCTCAATAATGCATGCAATTTCGCCAGACCTATTCCGGTGACCGCACTCGTCATCACTATCGGCACGGTGCTGCTGGAATTTTCCGTTTTCAACGACAGGACAAGGCGATCGACCTCCTCTTGGTCATGCTGGCTAATTGCCTGCAGATCCGGTGTGGAGTCAGCAGGATCGAGGGCGAAGGACGGGGCGGCCATCGGCTGCGTGCTCAGCATCACCGGCTTTCTGCCTGCCATTTTGAGCGCGGACAGGACCTTCGTCAGCGTCAGGCGCAGGCCAGCTCTGGTGGCGAGATCCGTCTTCGTGATTACGACCGTCAAAGGCAAATTCAATCTCAGGCACAGATGGAGGTGACTGAGGGTAAGATCGATTCGTTCAGAGGCCGACTCATCTCCCAGAGCTTCTGATGGCGCGGCTGGACCGCTCGACCGGCCGCTGCTCTCCTCCTCTTCATCCGCTGCGACACAGAGGATGGCCCAATGTGGTCTCCATGAAACGAGGGTCCGGAATGTCGACTTTGCGTAGCGTGGCAAGCCCGGTGAGTCTGACAAAAAGACCAACCGGTCCGCCAAGTTGTGAATATCTGGCCACGATGAGACGTCGCCTGATGCATAATTGACAACAGGGCTTCGGTCATGGCGGACTTTGACATAACCGATGAGCTCTTGAGCCACAGAACTCGTCACCCCAGACGCGATCTCGTGGCGGTGTTTGAGCAGAGACAATCGACTTTTCCCTCGGCCATTGTCCAACGTCGAAGTGGAAAGGGTCCCCAGCAGCGAGGACTTTCCCGCGGTTGTGGCTCCCACCAATGTGACCCGCAGCTGTTCGGTCGCGGCCAGCTCGGGCAGTGCCAGCGTTCCTGGTGGTTCCTGTGAATCCAGGTCTGCATGAGGCTCCTCCTCGGAGACGTCCGTGTTGGGAATCGCCCTTGAATCTGGCCGCACAAGCACTTCAGCGACCCACAGCTTGTCAGCATGCAGCCGAGGCGGACTGTTTTCTTGATCATTTTCCAGCCATTCACATTGTCCCACACTGACTTTCCGCAGCACGTCGGTGACGCAGCCTAGACTGGCCGCCATTGCTCGGAGGTTGGTTAAGCTTTCTTCCAGCTCATCGTTGCAAAGACCAATCAGCTGGCCATCATCGGCGACCCCGATTTCGTACAGTGCCCCTTGACTCTCTTCCAATCCCGGGAGGAGCTTTGCCGGCCGCTCCGGAACCCCGAGCCGTGGAGTAGCCTCAGGAAGAACTGGCAGAACCAGGTCGGCATTGGACGAGGAATGGAAAGGCGAGGACTGCTGCAAACGCCAGAGGAGCTGTGTGGTTAATTGCTGCAGCCTTGCTTCACGCGTTTGGCCAGAGGGCTGGTAAGAGGTGCGAGGAGGTACGGCCGACTCGCGGACCGATCGGGCACCATTTCCTGGTAAAGAAGGTCTCGAGTGGTGAGAACCAGGAACAACAGCGGTTGTCGAGGTCGAGGTGAATATCCGCCTTGGCCGCAGAAGCAGGTGGAGCTTATATTCTGTCGGACCATCCTGTCTCTCGGGTTCGAGTTTGGTCCAGCTGCCGCTCCAATAGACAGATTCTTTTCGGCTTGACTCAGACAAAGATATTGCTTGTGGCGTCGTACTCCCGGGGGTCGACCAGGGAGAATGGATTCGAGGTGGTTCCTCCTGGTATGTGAAGATGGATGCCATCTGATCACTTTCTCTCTCTTTTCTTTTCTTCAAACTGTTGTCCTTTTCTCCGCAACCCTCTCATATTATTTGTCGACGTAAGAATAAAGGGCCTAAAGATCGACGTAAAGACCGAGTGACGGTATGAGAATAGTACAGGAGTTGGGAGAGTTGAGGGTACATTGTTGCGGTGGCGCAATGGATGGAGGCAATCGAGGAGTCGAGGGAGAAGGTCTATGAGTCGGCCATCGACAGGGCGCGAACAGTCATAGACGAACCAGAAGGCGATGGATGTAGTCACGGTGCTCCCCGCATGGTGCACCCGTAACTTGGAGTGTCGAGAAATGGGAAACCGGCCCGAACTGACGTTTATGGTCACTACTCTCAGTCCACATATTTACCTCCTGACATCCTCTTTCAACGACTGAGCGAGCTTGATTGCTGTTGGCCTTGTCAGCGAGGTTCGAATCCTGCATACTTCGCCGCTGCAAAAGTGGCGACCTATTAAATGTACTCGGTCGTTATCCAGCCTGTGGGCCAGCTTGTCTAATTGCGCTGGTGGTACTCCAGGCAGAGGAAGATCTCGGCCGGAGAATCTTGATACAGCGGCAGAGCAAGCAGCGTTGGTTGAGTTCTGCTACACTCTTTGTTTATTTCATGAGACAAGTTCACCTGACCTGTCCTCATTTCCTACTAGCAGAGCGGCTACAGTGGCTTTCTCTGCAACCCCTACCACGGACTGTGTTCGGGCTGTGAAGCTCATCCGCTCATTATAAACCTTTGTCCAAGGATGGGAAGAAGTGATGTCATGACACCTGAAGTGCTAGGCCAATGTCTCTGGTGCAGGGAGCGCTGCATATAAGATGGCCCTCTTACGGGTACCCTTAACCTCATAGGCATGTCTCGAAGTCTATGTGCGCAGCATCGGCCAATCCGAGGCGATGGACCTGCCAAAGATAAGTCAATGGATGAGTGACTCAGACTTGGAAACTTGAGCAGCCATGGGACCCCTCAAGGTTGGTCCAATGCTCTCGATCTACGACGTCAATTTGAAACGTCCAAATGGAACTATCAACCATGTGCTGGCCTGTCGACCTTCGCCTCTGTTTCAGACATGCTCGAATTCAGTAATCATTCATCCTTGGGTATCTTCTGCATGTCTTGCTTGACCTCAGCTTAGAAACATCGCCCACATGTGCGCCAGTGCTGGAGATAAATGTCATCTCTTCGTCGTGGGGTATCTTTCGATAAATGTGATAGGCCTGATAATAGATCTCACTCCCGTCCACTTCGCTCTCTATTCTAGAGCGTGCCTCTGGCTTCGCGCCAGAGACCACCGATGCATGAATTCGTGGATGGCAGGCTGCTTCGCCAATCAACGCGCTCTACTTGCTCTTCTCCTCGCCCTCGGACACTCTCTCCCATTCGCTGTCTGTGCTCACGTAGCCGGAGCTCTCGCCGAGGCTCCGCCGTCGCCGTAGTGATTCGGCGCTCTCAGCCACCTTGGGCTGGAGAAGCGTCGCTTGTCCCTCCTTTGGTCTCTCGTATTTTGGGGCTTGGGCAGGCGGGTTGCTAAGAGGAGTCTTGCTCACGCCCCGCGAAGCCGGCGGCGATTGCGGCGGCGTCTCTGTTTCGGTATCACTGGCATTTTCCGGCGTCGGGCTCTTCTCTTTCTTGGGTTCGGCTTGCTGTGCGTGCTGTTCTCTGGCGACCTCTGTGGCAAACCAGTTGATGGAATACCACAGGCCGGCACAAAGAAGCGACAGGACGAGGAAATGCAGGGAGTAGGTGGCGATGAGGAGGATCACGAGGAGGAACTGCAGCGCGGCAAAACTCGCGTTCGTGGCCACCAGCAGCGTCGGCGTGGGACCAGGAGTGAAAATTGAGTTCCAAAGCTCCTCGACAAAGGAGGCCATGGTTGCAGTGCCTCGTGAGATGCAATGGAGCAGGAGGGGCTTGGGATGGGAATTGCGACAATGCCCCGCCTTGAACGGATGCGGAGCTCCTGCAAGTCCGGAAAGTGGTGATGTGGCTGGAGGGAAACGCCGGAGACGCGGTCGCAGAACTGACTCCCTGCGGCACCCTGTTATATAACGGACTGGTTGGACCTTTGGCGTTGGGGACGCAAACGTGGCATCATGGGCATGGAGTGTTGTTGGACACGCTCCCTCGCTCCGCGATCGTCACCTGAATCCGGTGCCTGGAGGAGTCATGTGCCTGTATATCCCGAAACCGTTATCTTAGTCATCATCTTGGTGCCTGTGTGGTCTTATATGGGCACCAACCCGTCAAACCAGAGAAGGGCGGTCCGTGTTGAGCGCAATACTGGCTAGGGGGCCCAATTTTGCCCCATGATGCCTGCCTGCGTCGCATCACGGCCTTCCGCACGAGGTCGAACCATACAGGGGGTGGAAGATTGTCCATGTCGGTGATAGATGGCAGTGGTGGTATCTCTCTTTGTCCATTCGTGTAACAGCAAGTTTTCTCCTCTCTAGCAAGGGTAAGGTACAAAAGCATGAGGAGTCGAAAAGAAAAAGCTCACTGCCAAATGCTCCAGTCCCCGTCAAATGATCCAGAGCCGGTTGTGCCACAGCTCCGGTTTCCTTTTGACACCCGATCACGCCTTCCTTAATGCACAAACCGTCCAGTCGCTGAACACAGATTCAATCAATGGTCGATGACACTCCGCAAATGCTGACTGCACCCCCAAACGCAAAGCTCTTCAAGAACTCTCCGCCGCCGCGGGAGCCGGTTTCGACTCGGCCGGTTTCGACTCGGCCGGCTTCGTGTTGTCAGATGGTCCATCAGCCGTGGTCTTGGTCTGGAAAGCTCCTCGACCGCTGCCCCGACCGCGACCGCCCCGATCGTCGCCCCGCCCCCGTCCACCGCGACCGCCGCGGAAACCTCGACCTCTGCCTCCTTCGCCATCGCTCCCAGCTCCGCTCTGATATCCACTCCGGGCCGGAGCCGTGTTACCGGTGCTGGATGCTCCACGGGCGCTACCCTGCCACGTTCCCGCCCCGCCCTGGCTGTGACTGTCTCGTTGATGGAATGGTCCTCGCTCTCCTCGCTCTTCAAACCAGGTGATCTTGGGCGCCTTGCCGCTGGAATTTTTGTGTTTCTGCAGGTCCAGCTGTGCGCGATTCAGGGCGGCTTGGGCAATTTCGTGACTGTCGAATTGAACTTTCCAATTGTTGTATTTGCTGCCCAATCGGGTGATCGACTTGACTTTATCCCGATCCTCCTCGGCGATACATTCCCGGACGTGCTCTTCGCTGTCGGCAAAGGACACATAAAGGCTCGTGGCAGGTTTGCGCTCGGCGGGGGGAGTGCCCGCCTTGCCCTTGGTGGCCTCGTTATCGCTCGCCTTGTCTGCAGAGGTGCCATTGGTTGCCGGAGTCAGTGACTTGGGAGGCACTGACGTTGTCGGCACATTCGTCGTCGATGGCTGTGGCGTGAGCGGCTTGGCCTGTGTCGTTGGCGGTGCCGGAGGGGCCGGCGAGGCCGTGATGGGGGGGGTTGCCGACTTAGAAACCGACGCGGGCACCACTCCCTGAGGCGTTGCATTCGACCTGGGTGGCTGTTGCTGTTGCGGCGGCGGCGGCGGTTGAGGTCGCTGTTGTTGCGGGAAAGGCTGAGTGGGTGCCGGGAAGGCCGAAGGGCGATTCTGCGCGGGTCCGGTGGGTGCCGTCACCGGGGGAGCATGGCCACTCGTCGCGGGAGTCGTCGCCGGCTGAGGGATGGGCTGAGGTTGATTGGGTTTCCCACGATGAGCAAAGTTGAAACCTTGGGCACGCATTTCGGTTCCGATACGACCGCCTTCGATCTCGAGAACCAGGTAACCAAAGGCGGCATCGGCCAGATTGAAATTCCACATGTTCTTGAAGGCACTTTCGTCGACCTGTCCCGCGGCGCTGTTTCCCCCCACGGGCCCCCCAAAAGGATTGCCGCCGTTCGCGGTACTGGGCATCTTCTCGACGATCTCCAGGGCACTGTGCAATAGAGCCTTGTGGCTGGCATTGGACTCAATGGCCTGCTCGACATCCATCTTCACCGTGTCCCAGACATCCTGGAACGAGGCTTTGGAAGCGGCCAGCTTGCCGCGGTAATGGTCCAACGAGGGGTTGACACTGAATTCGTTGTATGAACTGCCATATCGGAAGTGCAAGCCGGCCGAAATGGAGAAGTCAGCCTTGAGGGTGACAGAGAGTTGGTTGAGGATGCCGTCTCGGGCGGGGGAAGCATGGGTCAAAAAGATACGAGTTTCTGAAGGATCATAGACCCGATTGGCCGTGTCAATCAGCGCGCCGATTTGGAGAAGCGTGGTCCACATGGTGCCTTGGCCACCGGCGATATAGGTCTTGCCCTCGCCGTTGTCGAAAAGCTTGTGGATGACGACGGCGCCGCCCAGGCCCAGTAACCGGAGCTTGACACCACCGATATCCAGTAGTCTTGAATTCACCTCGTCGATGATGTTCAGGTTGTCGACCTTGTATTCTCCCGATCGAAACCGTTCCAACACTCGGACATCTTCACACGCGCCCCAAACGGTATACACGGGCACGTCCAGAGTCAGCTGCTTGTTGAGGAGGAGCGGTAATTCAGACAGAGGAAGCTGGTCGGGCGTGAACATTTGCCGGATCGGCCGCGGCGGTGCTGACTGGGCAATTTGGCGCTTGACATTTTCGCTCAAGAGAGGGGAATACTGAGCGACATGCTTCAGGGTCCTGGGACGGTCTGTCAGCGTGGTTCCCCCAGAAAATATTGTCAACCGTACTTTTCTGCTATACGCTCCAAAGACGTATGGTCGTAGAAACCAAAGTCGCCGGTGTGAAGGATGTAATCCGCTCGGGCGGTTTTGGCGAGTTCGTTCAGCGACCGCAGATTGCCTAACTCCAAAATCAGTACGACGCGCCCGAGGCCGGCAGTCGACGCACCTCTGACGTCTGCAATGCAGAGAACTCGAACCGGCCCGGACTGGATGACACGGCCGTTGTTTGGCAGTAGTGGCTGCGCTCCAGGAGCAGGACCAGCAGTCGTTCCATTCGCCAGGTACCCTTGGTTTGGATATTGCGGTCGAGGCTGTGGCGCGTCACAGGTCAGCGGGATCGCCACAGGTACCCAACGTTTCATGCCGTAGGAGGAGGGCAAGGCCATGATGACAGGGATATGATGTGCAAAGAGTCTGAACGGTCCGAGGACTTACCGAAGCCATGAGTGAGAAGAAGGCGCGGGAAGTCTAAAGATGTTGGCAGCAGGCGCGGCGCAGGCTGGTGTTGAACGGAGGAGAAAGCAGACAATACAACGGTCGAATTATTATTACAGAAGGCTCCGAGAGGAATGTGTATAGCGGGAAACAATGGTCGCGTCTGTTATTGCCGCAGCCGAGGAAGGAGAACTGTAGAAACGTGCGATGCAAAGGCGAGTGCCAGTCTACAAAAACCCCCCGACCGACTCGAAGCTGAAGGCTGCTGCCCACTTGAGCCGGAGCGGATTAGCGTCTTGGCAGTATCCCCCCTGGACGTTGCAACGGCTTTGGTATCCTGAATTAAACCAGAGGAGCAAGAGAAATCTTGTTAACTAGTGGGGGCGACTGTCTGTCGGAGGCGCCCTTGCGTGCTGATTTGGGTGATCATCTTCTCTCGATGCCGGGCTCTTTTGGACGCGGCTCCTCTTTCTTAATCTCTTATTCCTTCTTAGACGATGCGGCTGATACAAAGGTTCATCAAGTCTTTTCAGTGCCGAGGGATGGCGCAGTCGATTGCCATGGAGACGACTTCATAATGTCCTCGGACCATGACAAACATGACCGTGAGTAATGGGTGTTGTAGGGTCCCCAGGACCAGCCACGGACCGTGTCCTAAAACCACCACGAGGATAGAAAGAAACTCATTCCTGGCGCCGGACTTGGTGAGGTTATCAGGTTATCAGGTGATTGCGAGGAGCAGAAGATAGGTGTCTCAGTCCTGACGAGAAAAGCGGGAGCGAAAACTACCGACCGTACTCTGAGGTAGTTGGTTACCTTTGAATGTGCTTGCGATCTTGTCACTGATGTCTGTGGTTTGGGACTTATTGGTGTCATCAACTTTAAAGAGACGTCCTTTGTAGACTGGTGTACATTATGAGCACAATAATAGAAGCGGATACGGACATGCCGTGTCATCGGAGCGAGGGCAACGTTGACCCGACTTCACAGCAAAAGGGTGGATGCGTTCATGGAAGAACAAGAAGGAACGACGATGGTTGGAGGTAAACTGTGAGAGCTTGGATTCAACATGACCAAGCTCCGTTTGCTCTGCTGTGATGAGATGACGAACGTGGCAGCACAAGAAGTCCGGTTTTTGCCATTGATCTGGAAATGTCCATACTCCTGGCACAGCGTACGATAGATGAGACGAGAGACCACAGCCTTATCAATTGTATTCCCAGAACTCAGCCACAGGAAGCTTTCTACGCCTAGGTTGGTCTCGGAGTTGATACATGCCACTGGCATGTTGAAGGATGCGGTCTTGCAGGGGTGGACCAGACGAGGTTGCCTGGAGTTGTCATTCACAAATGACGTGAGTGAGAGGCGGACAGTCATTGAGTCAACTCCTGTCAGCAGACAGGTCAGTGAGAAGAAGCGGTTGGATGTCTCGGAGACCGTGGAATATATACTTGTTGAAGTGCTCATTCAGAAAGTTACTTCTTGTCATCTTGATGGCGAAGATTGGTCATGCAAAAAGAGAAATCGACCAGTTGTCTCGAAAGCTCACAATCTCAAAACGTGAAGATGGTACAGATAAGAGATTTCCAACCTTGCCTGGAAACTCCTTCTCGACCCGCCGAGGAGTCGCTCAGCGAATGCCGCTAATGACTCTTGCCATGCCAACCGTTTTTGTGGCGTTATATCCTCCGATTCGTGAAAACTGCCCTGGTTCATTGCCCATCATGTGTTTTTATATCCTCCGTTACACGCCGGGGTACAGCTGGACGGCTCATTTAGCCACTCCCAGGATCTTGTCCACGTCTTTCTTCTCGACGACGGCGCCACCTTCCGAGCACTTGGCCTTGGCCCGGAGTTCGCTGCACAGATTGTCGATATCAATCTCACCATTGCGGAATTTCTCCATCGATTGCAGTCGGTCCCTGAGTGATGGTCAACAAGGTGAGGTGATGACGGTTGGGGGAGGGAGGACACTGACCATATTTTATTGCACGTCAACGGCTTGTTGTCGCTGTCGGGCACCACTTCTTCCTTGCCATCTTGGGTGGCGTCCACTTGCTTCAGCAAATCAATCTTGGGCGCCGAGTCGGGCGCGACTTCGTTATAGTTATGGAGGGGGCTGCCCAAGTCGGGCAAAGGATAGGCATCATTGAAGAAGCTTCCAAAGTCCTGCGACAGAATGTTGTCTTGTGTGTCGCGGTAGTCACCGAACAAAATCGGATCGAAATTGCTGCCGTTCTGCTGCGTGAGCCAGTTGACGCCATTCGCATCGAAAACAGGCGTCGACGAGGACAAGGCTAACGATTTGTCGTTAGACATGTTCAAGATTGGAGGAACTGGATTCTCCACGCAGCCGCAGGCTTTCTGCAGTTCATTGCAAAGATAGTCCTTACCTCCAAACGTGGAAAGCTGATTGTCCTCGCTGATCGTGTTGAGGTTATATTCGTTGAGCTTGTTGGCGGGGGAATTGAGGCTCGGCTCGGGAGAAGTCCCAATGGAAGAGACCGCATTATGTGATTCAGACGACGACCCGGGCGAGTCTGAATTATTCGACATACTCGAGCTCGAGTAAACGCCCGGAACACGGCCAGTGGCGGTACCATTGTCCATACTGGGGCGCGTGCCTTGCGTCGCATTCCCAAAGGTGTTCTGTGGGAAGTATCCGCCAAATGAAGCGTGTCTGCTAGCTTCCAAGATGGACGGGCTGAACAGGCCCGTCAGACTGTCGACACTGCCCTTTGGCTGCGGTTGGGGGGATGCAGAGATGGTGTTGCTGATCGGGGACTGACTCAGCGAGCCGTATCGAGGGGTGGGATGTTGAGAGACGGCACCCGAGGTCGCATGCCTGGTGGCCTGCTGACCGAGTGGAGTCGAACTGGGCGTGGGAACAGTGGCGGCCCGGTTGGCCGTGATGGTGCCGGGTGACGACGACGAGGAGGACTTCTGCGGCGGTGCGCTCGAGTCATTGAACATGTTGGTCGGCATGGGCGGAAGGTCGCCGAATTTAGGAAACTCGAACTTGAAATCATTGTGGTTGCTGACGGGATTATTTTTGAATTGAGTGGCACCCACCGGTGCTTGAGCCCGGCCCACACCATTGCTGCTAATCCACGACAGCCGCTTGCGATACTCTCTGAGCTCGACTTGCAGTCGCTCGACTTGGGCTCGAAGAAGGCCGTTCTCATGGTTGGCCGATTCGGAGGCCTTCTCCAAGTCTTCCACTTTCGTTTCGAGGTCCTTGAGGTGCTTCTCTTTCCGCTCACGGAACGCTCGTTGCGCGGCGCGATTCTGAGCCTTTCGCTTCTAGGCCAGGTCAGAACATGCTCAAGATTACTGTCACCACACTCACCGAGGTCGGCTCGGAAGTCAGAGGCTTTCGACCAGGCTTCTTGGCTGTCTTGTCTTCTCCTTCGCGCCTCTTCCCACCGCCTTCGTCGTCGTCTTCCTTGCCCTCGATACTCTTTCTCTTGTCGTGCAACTCGCCAGAGGGAGCATCAACGCCGCCGTCCGAGCCGGGAAGGTCCCCAATCATGCGACCAGTCTCGTCCGGATTGAAGCTGTCGTCGAATTCGCCATCGGGGTCAAAATCGAGGTAAGGACTCTCGTCACTGAAATCAAGGTTGCCGGAGCCAGGAGCGGTGGACATGGCTGGCGTGTACGAGAGGTTTTGGGAATTGCTGCGCTGGTGGTGTACGTCCGACTTTTGGCTGACAGACGGATTGGAGTTGAGAGCGGCCATGAGGAGATCCTGTTGATCGGGCGAAAGGTACAAGTCGGAAGACGCCTGGGCCGACATCGACTCCCGATGAGATCGAGCTGAGCTTTGCTGCTGAGATGGAGGCGTCGAAGAGGTCGGTCCGACTGACCACCGTTGACTGGCCGAGGGGGTCAAGTCGGCTGCGCCAAGGGCAACCGGGAACCTGAAATCGCGTCGAGGGATGGACGCCTCTCTCTACTGCATGCGCGAGCAGTATCAAGAGGCAGCGTCTCGTCAGGGACGAAGTGTGCTATTGACCGAGGTTGGTGCTGAGAGGAAGGGATTGGAGGTTGTCGGAAGGATGATTCAGTCAGCGGCAGCCAGGCAGGTAGGGCGGGCGTAGGCTTGGGGCGGGGCTTTTGGGGGGAGGACCAGACACTTCTGCCCACCAACGGTCCCAAGTTAAAGCGGCCAGAGACGTCTCTGAGTGGAAGACCGACCGAGCGCCGATTACTGCTGTCTGAAAAATGACGGCGACGTCAAAGTCAAATTCAGCCGGCCAGAGACCCTGCCAAGCTAGGAGACCGCTGCCTGTGCCACCTTCTTCCACTGGCAGCATGGACCGGATCTGATTTCCTCTCGCAGCACCTAAATCGCCTCCTGCAAAGTTTCTCTCTTCTCTCCTTCTCTGATGTCATCTCTCCGGACGGCAAAGCGACGTCAAGGATGGCGGAGAGGTGGCAACTTTCCTTTGCGGCACATTGCGACACCACTCGTCCGGCCACGGCAGGGAGCAGCAAGATTTGGTTAGAGCAGACCGTTGATTTCTAAGCTTTACAGTCGAGGCTGATCCACGCCAATCTACGGCCGTCCACCACCCCTCCAGGCCACTATCATCCTTTTGGGCGTCAGGTACCGGGTTACCCCCAGGTCATCCTCTTCCCATTGCCAGTCCTCTTTGCGCTCCATGACGCCATGGTAACACGCCCACCATTTGCGTCCCGAGTTGGCCGTGCGCGCTCCGATACGAGCTCCGGCTGGGGGGTTCTTTCTGATGTTTGCAGAAAGCCCCCCCCCGCAGCCCCATACCCGTGACTGACAGGAGATCTGTCCTTAAGAGACAGATCTAGGCGATGGTATTGATCAACTCCCTGTCTTTGGCCGTGTGGAAAAATCATGAAAATCAGAGTCTGAGATCTCTCGACACCTACACCCACTTGGAGCGGCACGACATCAGTCGTGGCATCGGGTGTGCTGCGAGGTGGATCTCAGCACCGCCACCGGGTCAGATGTTCCGTCGAAATGACTCCTAGATCGACGAATATAGCGTAATGATTCCATAACCATCTCTGCAAGGGGAACATCAGATAGATCTCTGCCATTCAAGTTTGACTTCGCGTTTGGCTTTGAGCACGTGATGTAATGACAGGCTTGGCACCGCCCGCGTCAAGGTGGATGTCAAGAGGCGGCAGCATTGTTCCACATTTGACATACGTCTGACTCTCTGCCTCTGGCCGGTGGCATCCTGGAACCTCTACGAAGCGAGCACGGGACCCCAGATTGCATACCCCGTGTCAGGAAGCCTCGTTGCCGATCGATCTCTCAGGCTCGCCATGAGTAGCGACATCGCCGGCCTCGAGAGCGAAGTCAAGGAATACAAGCTGCAACTCGAGACGGTGCAGCTCAGCTTGCAGAATGATCCAGAGAATGGCGAGCTACAGAGTTTGAAAGCAGAACTTGAAGAAGTTATTGCCCTCACCGAGTCGGCCATTGCAGAACTAAAGCCTGCGCCAGCACCAGCATCTGCCGCGAAGCCGTCCCCCCCCCCGGTGAAGGAGAAATGGTCGAAAGAAAATCACCCGGCCTATCAAGCGGGCTATCGAAAGGCCGAAATTGAAACGGAAGAGACACCCCCCGCCGCCGCAGCAACCTTTGCGGTCAATGACACGGTGTCGGCGCGATGGAAGTCGGGCGATGGCGGCTTCTACACCGCACGCATCACCTCCATCACCGGCTCTGCCAGTGACCCGGTCTATATTGTGACATTCAAGAACTATGGCACCACGGAGACGCTGAAAGCAAAGGACATCAAGCCATTATCGATCGAGGCAAGGAAACGAAAAGCTGATGGAATGTCAGGATCGTCAACGCCTGTCCCGCCACCGTCAAATCCGAGCGTCATCTCTGCTGCCGCCAGCGTGGACCCCACCCTGGCGCAGCAGGCCAAGCGAGAGCCGAGCAAGGTCAGCGATGGTCCCATCAGACCTGCGAAAATTCCACGACAGGTGAAAGCCAATAAGGAATTGGAGGCCGGCAAGGCCAAGTGGCAGGACTTTGCCGCCAAGTCCAAAGCGAAAAAGATGACCAAAAAGGACAGCATGTTTAGGACGGGCGAAAGCGTCAATGCGCGAGGTCAGTTCTCTTCCCCATCGTTACATCGGACGACCTGGCTCACCGTACGCAGTGGGTTTCACCGGCTCCGGCCATGAAATGCGCAAAGATCCGACACGGTCCCGCCATATCTACCAGCAGGCTGGCAATGAGGACTAATGATACTTTGGTGGGAGGAGAGGAGAGGGGAAGGAACTGGGGAGCGTGTTTTTCTCCTTCTCTCCTGATCCTTATCTGAGCGTTCCTGGAATTCGAGCATATCGCTGACATGCCTGCAAAAGCCAGATTCAGAATCGGACACAGCCACAGCCGGCTTGCGTTTAGCATTGACATTTATAACAAGTATATTCTTTCGTTTTTACGCTCCTGAGTCTGACCCTCAGTCCCATCACCCTTCCCCGAGATCGAGTTCTCCTCTGACAGTCAGCAAGGCCTGCTCGCTCGTTGCTCGTAAGAGGAAGCAACCCTTGCGCCAAATTTCTCATCGTGCTTGCCACTGCAATGGCCGGGTTATGATAACATCCACAGCTCTACACCACCAGTGAGCCCGAATCCGCGCTCTGCCCCAAGTTTCCAACTCGTCCAGCCCAGAATAGTAGATGTCATGCCAGAGATCCACACAGACTACATGGTCTATTCTCGTGGGTGCGGGCGTCACCCGTCGCTTGCTGTGATCATGACGAATCATTCATTCATTGTTGTGTCCAAGGCGTTATTGCCCATGACGCCTCGCAGCGGCTGTAGTCCACCTCAAGTCCAGTAGTGCAGATAGTTATCATTCGCAAGTGGTGAAGAGCACATTTTGTGTTGCGGAGTGGCTGACCTCACTATACTGTTCTTGGTCACCACTCACAGCCCCCACCATTCCACCAATCACGTCTCGCTCAGCAGGAATCGTGCTTCGCCAGGCAGCAAAATATCTGACATCTTAGAAAGGAGCCGACAGTGATTGTGATGCCTTCCCCCATGCAATGGGTGTCATCCATACCGTTGGGATTGTTATTCTGACGATATCATTCGTTGTCTTCGTCGCGCTTTTTGGCCGACTCCCAGCTTTCAGGTAAGCGGGTCTTCTCCTGAGTCAACAAACGCGTCCCGTGCTAAAGGAGACCGTGGACGAACGCCGATTGCCTTTCTTCACCGGCTCTTGTGGAAGCACATTCCCAATGGGTTCGTCAAACTCGATGACCGGCTCACGGGCCGCCGCATATCACGGGCCATTGCTCAAACATTTGACTACCTCATGAACGAGGCTCATCCGTTGGTCCTCGTACGCCCGCCAACAGACTGGTCGCACATCCCTGGCTGACCAGATTCGGGTCAGATTCTCTTCGTCTTGCTCCAAGTCGTGGCCGAGGTTCTGTTCATTCCCCCGGCATGGCCCCGGATTACCACCTCACAAGCAGCCTTCATTCCCATCCTGATCGCCGGCCCATACATATTCCTCTACCTCTCGACGGCCACCACATCCAACATCACAGCGCACAATCAGCGTGACGCGATGCTCGTCTACCCTTATGACTTCACCCTCTTCCACCCCGGCTATTTTTGCAGCTCGTGCCACCGCCCCAAACCGCCTCGGTCCAAGCACTGCTCGATATGCAAGGCCTGTGTGCAGAAACAGGACCACCACTGCATATGGATCAACAACTGCGTCGGCCGCAACAACTACCTCTGGTTCAACCTGCTCCTCGTCAGCGTGTCGGTCGTGCTCGCCTACGGCGCTCTACTCGGCTACTGGATCCTCGACTCCAAACTGCAGGAACACTTCGTGCCGTCCGAACTGACGCGCGGCAGCCTCACCACGAAACGCTGGAGCACGCGGTTCAGCTGGTCCGAGTACGTGCAATGCTGGAGCTGGGTGATGGGCCTCGAATGGCGCATCGGCGCCGTGAGCTTGCTCGCGTTCCTGTGCTTCCCGCTGAGCACTGGTTTCCTGGTCTACCACACCTACCTAGTCTGGGCGGGCATGACGACAAACGAGAGCGCAAAATGGAGTGATTGGCAAGAGGACATCGACGACGGACTGGTCTACAGGGCAGAAATCAGCCAGCTCCGCGAGACCTTCCGGCCGTTGCCCGAGGACGTCGAGCCGCGCGAAGAGGAGATCCTGTGGCCCCGCTTTGCGCGGCCTAAGTGGTGGTTGATCCGGACCCGTGATGGGGAGCAACCGACTAAGACCGTCGAGAAGAAGAACCGGGGACCCGGAGGAGATGAAAACGTGGAAGAGCCAGACATGAGGTGGGTCAAGGTCAAAACGTTGAGAGAAGTCGACAACATCTATGACCTGGGGTTTTGGAGGAATCTCAAGGACGCCTTGTTCAATCGTGGATGATGTGGGAGGAAAAGAGTGTTGTATTTATCTCAGGCTTTGCGCTACTTGTGTACCCATTCCACCGTCTTCATTTGTGCGATGGACGTCCTTGAATCCGAAACCCTCTCCATTGTCAGGTAGGGCATTTGTGCTCGGTCCGGTCGAGTCAGGAAGTAAAGTTGACCTTTAAATCTCTGCCCGGAAAAAATAAGACTTTAACGCACATGGGAGCCGTCAGGCCTCTCTAAACAGGAAACAAAGACAGATGCGCAATGAAACTGCTGAGACAGGGATAGAGAAGGAACAGGCCAGGTGAGACCACGAGGAAGAAGAATAGGACTTTTGGTACCTCCGTCGACTGAGCTGAGTGCCTATGTGATTTTGCGCTTCGATATTAAGTTGTTAACTTATTAAGGCGTCCAACCGGAATAGATTATCCAATTGGAGCCCGGGTTGCGTTGTGATCTACTCACCGCTATACCCCTATGCCTAACGAACCTAGGCCATCATTTGTCATTCTTCTCCACACACATAGCTGGGCAGGTCTTGCTCAAAAATAGAGCTACCTTTCCGCCGCCTCAGAAATCCACGGCCCTGAACACTTCTCTTTTCACGGCAACAACATATCTGCTTGACACAATGTCAGTAGCCTCATGTTGCCTCAAGGGCTTCGAATGGGAAGGGACACCCGCTGGCCGCATCGATAAGCTTGCAAAAACTAATGTCTATGTCATCGGAGACAACCCTGATATGGCGGTCTTGCTCATTCACGATCTGTTGGGCTGGACCTTCCCCAATGCACGCCTGTTAGCAGACCACTATGCACGAGAGACAAACGCAACAGTGTACGTTCCCGACTTTTTTGGCGGCGACGTTCTGCCTTTCGGGCCCATCTGTCGCGGCGACTGGCATGAGCTCGACGTTCCGGGGTTCCTGAAGAAGAATTCTCGCGACATCCGTGAGCCCGAGATATTTGAATGCGCCCGGACGCTGCGCGCGAAGCACAAGAAGGTCGGTGCCGTGGGGTTTTGTTTCGGGGGTTGGGCAGTCTTCCGCTTGGGCGCGAAGGAGCACCAGCCACCGCTGGTGGATTGCATCACGGCGGGCCACCCGAGCCTCTTGACGAAGAAGGATATCGATGAAGTCGCGGTACCGGTGCAGATCTTGGCTCCGGAGATCGATCCAGTGTATACGGCTGAGCTGAAGACACACAGCTTCGAGACGATTCAGAAATTACAGCTGCCGTTTGACTATCAGCACTTTCCAGGGGTCGAGCATGCCTGCTTGGTTCGAGGCGATCCGGAGAAGATTGGGGAGCGTGAAGCTATGGCGAGGGGAAAGAACGCTGCGGTCAGTTGGCTGAGACAGTACCTGCGTGCTTTGTAGCCAGGGAAAGTTCGAACTCAAACCGGCTCACGTTTCAGCGAGGCCAAGGGGTTTCCAGCCGCCAGCAGGCGCCAGTATAAGCAGCTAAGGCCAGTGTCGCGATATAAATACCACGACGTCCGTTAATGGAAAGGATCTTGTCCAGTCATGTTCAAGGAGCGGCCTAGGTTTCAGCAAGAGAGCACAATAGCAGACACTGAAGTGATATGATCCAGGGATTGCCAGAGCCTGGTTTCATGGTGCCTGCAATCCGCAAACAGTCAATGTATGGAACGAATGATGGGATGGCTGGGAAAGTCAGAAGCTTTGGCAGAATGACTTAACTGATGAGACCGCTAATCGAAAAGCTTTTGGCATTTGCGGACCAGACTGGCAAGCACGTTGACCTTCCAGTCTTTACCGGCACCCAAATCACGAATTCCCAACTTGAATTAAAAATGTTTTTCAGGGCAATCCTAATATCAGATCGGAAGAGTATCGACAGAACGTTTATGAGCACATCTTTGCTCCTGCTCGATCAGTCGTTGAAGCTGCCATGATTTGATTGGACGCTTGTATTCCTCACTCTGCATGACCTCCACCTCCTACACTTTTTGCTTCGCTATAAATATCTCCTTTGGGGGAGGAGGAGGAAAGGGGGGAAAGATTGTAGGACTCGGGCTGCATCATGTGAATAAAAGGGGCCGGGATAGAGAGACAGGAGGATGAGGGAGTCAGCCAGCGGGCTATAAGGATTGCATCCTGTCCTATCTGTTTTGTAAAGCCCACCAAGCAGCCTCGCTTAGTACTCTGATGATGGTGATAAACGTCGTCAGTGGTATTCCTCCAGCTGTCTGCGTTCTTTTGCGCACCTTTCCCTCCTGTCCGACCTCATGCGCCTTCGTCTCCTTGCCGTTCCTCGGAGCTGTCCGTCGTAGATCCCTCCGTATTGTCCGTCGTAGTTTCTTTCGCACTGTATTGTAGAATATTGGGATGGAGCACCTTGAATTCCAGCCAGTCTTTAAAGGTCGTCGTCGTCCATCCGGCGAGGCAGCGAAGAGCAGCGAGCAGTTTGTAACAACCAACCAATGACTCCGTGTCGCCAATTTGAAGGCGCCCAAGCAGTTCCTATCAAATGTGAGCACCTGACAAGATAAACCGAAAGGAACATACAACACGTTGAGGGCGATCGCAGGCAAAGTACAGAAACCACAGAGAGCCTGAGACATACAGAAGCGGGAGGGTGGGCAAGACGGTGCATGAGAGCATTCGTAAGCGATTGAATTGTGCCGCTGCCCACATTACCAACTGCACCTTTGCCTCCTGCTCCGACCCATCCTGCATCTTAGTCTCGATGCTGACCGCAATTGGTAAATACCGGACATAGCTGCACATGGTCTGGTTGATGGTCCGGAGGTCATGAGGTTGGTTTTTGAGCATGCGCAGTATCATATCTTCCATCTCATCGCTTGGTTCAAGGTTGATGGTATAATCAACAATTTTCGACGCGAGAATATCTCCGTTGATGTGACGTGGAACTAGCCTAGGTACGACACAGGCAGTAGTGCTAGTCAACATCAGTCGTTGCACAAGGTAGGATGAGACTGCGTGGCGACCGTACACATTTCGATACTCCACACCAGCAAAACTCTCCAGGGCTAATTCCAGGATCGGAAAGTGCACATTCTCGTTCCAAGATGGTTCAGCAAATCGATTTTGCACGCACCTTCGGGATTTGTTTAGAACTTTGCCAAGGACGTTCAGCTCATACAGGAGTTCTTCCCTCGTACGAGTGTCTTCTGCTGTTGCACTGTCAAACATAAAAGGTTGCAAGAGTTTGGTCGTGCCTGTGGCCATGACGATTTCATCCTCGTATCGGTTAGTCCTGAGTAGCGGTCATATACTCGTCCACTTCGTCTGCTCACCTTGATCAGCGTCGGCAGGATTCCGTTGCAGACACTTAGTGTCTTCAGTTTCCCGTACATTTCTCTCACGTCCTCAGATAGTGTGTCGGTGTTGATTCGGATTTCTTCCATCGGTTTATCTGCAAAAGCCAAATCGGCCATGGTCTTGACCGGGCTTGTCGATATCGCCTTTGAAGTTGTGGTGCCAGTTTCTGATTCCTGAGCAGGAGTTGAAGTTTCGGTACAGGTTTGTGATTTCTGAGTAGGAGTCTGCGGTTGTCTAGCAGCGAACTTCAGTTTGCGTCTGGGTCTTAAGACCAAGGTAGCCGTCGCAGGATCCCGACTGGGTTCTGTTTCAGGACTCCGGCTGGCTTCCATCCGAGAGAATGCTGCCGCGGCTGCTGCTCTTGCTGCGGCTGTGGCTGCTCGTGTTATGTAAGGATGTGTAAGTCCCGGGGCTTCATGCCCTTGAACATTTTCCTCCGTGTCATCCGACTTCCCTTTGCGGCGACCCCTTCCCCGCTGTATCTGTGTCGCAGCTCGCTTTAGAGGAGACGGAGGCAGCTGTGACGAGGTGGGATCCATATGTAGATCTGTGCTTTGAAGTGGACGAGGATGACTCTTTCTCTTGCCATGTCGAGTGGGTAGATGTAATTTTTGGGGCCGAGAAGAGGGGTTGGGTTGCGTCGCGCGTGAAGGATGAGGATTAGGCAACACCGACCCTTGAATGTAGATAGCGGGATCATGAACCGGCAAACCGTGGGAAATCAGCATATCCTCAACCCAGGTCTCAACAACATGGTTTGTATCCAGGACAACTCGCTGTTGCAGGACGGAAAGCATGTTGGCTACGAGGGATACAGTCAGATTTCCCAGGTCTCAGCCCTTTGTCCTGTGGATGCAACAGTTCGCGTTCAAATTGCTTTTTATGTGCGTTGTTTTGGGGAGCAAGATGGATGTCGCGACTCTTGGCAAAGCCTTGCATCCCAAGACATTATCAGTAAAGCTGAGTCTGCTGTTTCCAAGGCGACGATTTCGGGCACAGGTGCATATGGATTGACCGAGTGATGTTTGGAGCCAAAAGCAGGTGGCGATGCCACTGCTAAATTGGGTGGTAGATTTTCCCTGCAAACCTGCGTCGAGATGTAAATGAGTTGATTAAAGGGCAGGTGTTTTGGCCACTGTAGATCGCGCTCACCTTCCCCATTCTGCAGGCGACATAATTAAGAGATATCCAGAACTATCTCAACTGCCCTTTCACCACCTTTCGCTTTTCTGAGCGCCAGCTCCATCTTTGAGTCTTTCATAATGGCCCTCCTGACAGCAACTTGGCTGAACGAGGGGACGTTGTGACTCCTGACCAGCCTGCATGATGCAACGCCTGAGACCAGCAACCTTGGATCAGTCTCCGTGGTGCTCGTTCCTCTATGCTCTTAGAGCCTGATCATTCCTGGCATTCTTTCAGCACAACACCTGCAACAAGATCGTCTCACCGCTGAAGCCTACGTTGAGTGGAGGGCCCCGAACAGGCCCTGACCGGTCGTGCTCATGTGGTCGGTCAAGAGCTTTGACCCGGCGGCGATGGAATTCAATATCATGAATACCTTACAAACGGCTTGAGACGGCCGGACGGTCGACCAGGAAAGCCCTCGACGACCAGACCACTCAGATGGCCGGTAGGGACGGCCACGCGTCCTGGACCTGCAGCTGTGGGATCGGCAACAAGGACGATTCTGCCATGCCGTCGTCTTTGGAAGCAGGGCACAGCAACATGGTGAAACGTCTGACCCTTGAGAATGAATCGATATGGCGTTACTGCAACCATTTGTGCCACTATGAGCTGGATCATCAAAGCGAACAGTGAGCCCGTTGAGCGGGAATGGCCGGGGTAAGTGGTTGTCGGTGCTGCAAAGCTTCAGATTGGTGTTATTCTGACCTGATCCATCCCTCGTCGGTGTCACTGTCGGCAACGACGATGCCATTGGTAGCGGCAGTGTGCCTAGGCAGAGGTGGCCTGTCGACAATCCGGGCGAGACCAGCCTCAGGCTCAACTCACCGCGATTGAAATGTCGGAGAGCTCCCGGAGGGCTCTCGGAGGGCTCTCATTCCCTTCTTCTCTTTCATTCACCCTCTTCACAATTTCTGTTCCACCACGGCGCGCCACTCACGGACCCGGCGTTTCGCCATCATCCAACGCTTGAGGACGAACTGATTGATGAAGTTCAAGAGCTCCGACTGCTGCTGGAAGACGAAATGAAGCGGCGGCGACGACAGGCTCGACAGGTCAAAGACGATTCATGCCAATGGAGCACAGAATAAAGCTGGCAGGATGCACGGGAGCACCCGAAGTTGCGTGCAACGCTAGCCAGACGACGCCAGCCCTGCAGACGACCACCGCCGAACTGCAATCCGGTCAAGTACAGCAAGCAAAGCCTCAAGACGAACGGCAGGAACACGAGACCAAGAACAAACTGACCGAAGCTTTGCGCTCCATCGCTGAGAAACAGCAGGCTATCAATTTCGACGTCAATTTGGTGAAGCCCATCACCGCTCTCGCTCAAGTGCTTCAAGCCCGTTCGCGCTGTCTCTCACATACCGTTAACGGACTCGGACCCAGCGAAGTATCCAGAAAGTTACTCGGAACGTAGCGGCATCCGACGTGCCGAATAGGCTCGTTTAACGCGGCCGGTGGGTCTTTCCATTCCTATCTGGTCCAGGACGCGCATATTCTGATGTCGTAATGTATGCGGGCAGCCAGGCAGAGAGACAACCAGCAAGGGGAACCAGGTAAGCCAGGCCATGAATGGGAAATCGTCAGCTGACACGTTTTGACTTGGTTTCGCAGCGTCACCAATGGATCAGCTCGGCGCAAACATGGTATGGTGGCTAATTCTGACAATACAGTAAAGTGTCAGGAGAGAACTCGATGGGAAGCAAAATGCGCGATGGCGCGGTCAAGCCAGACTTCAGGCTTGCTCCTGGATCCATTCCTCGGGTGATCTTGGCGCCACCGGCATTACAATGATTCTGGGTAATACCGGATGCCCGGCAATGCCCGGACCAAAGGCACTCCAAGGTGTCCTCTCTGCAGGTGTGCGTTTCCAACGGCCAGCAGCATCATTGCACAAAGCTCCCTCTGCGAGTACTGGTAGGCGAATCTCGGGGCTGCAATGCTCGGCTTGACGACGATCGGGGGGCCAGTCGGCAAGGCTGGCTTCTCTCACTCTGATAGGCCGACCAGGGGAGAAAGGCCCCTCCAGTTTCTCGCACGTGTGGGAACATCTGCGGTCTTCTCGGGCCTGGATTTATGGTCCGACCGCGGCGTCAGCGGCCCGCCCGGATTCATCTAGACCATGCAATTCGACGATCCCCACGCCATGGAGCTGCGAACGAAGATCATGCATGGATCACGACGAACACGGCTACTCCGCCCGAACCTGGGAATTCACGATAGTTCCTGTCATTGCTTTTGGCTATGATAACACAGTCGAAGAAAGAAAGGTCCGCCGTCAGGACAGACAATTGGTGGTAGATCGACCCCATCGACCGCGTCAGACAACCATCCCCATGGCCTTCCTAATCTCCATCCCAATGCCCGAGTCATACTTCCTGTGTAGGCGTCCGACCTTGAGGTCTGGAAGCATGGGGACTTGGTCCAACATGGGTTCGACATCTGAGCGCTCACTCATCGGTGTCGTGCTGAGGGAGCGGTACTCTGCCACTGTCTCCTCGAAATCGGGCAGTTCCATGGCCATGGCCTCGTAAGACCAGTAGCCCACCGTGTCGGTGAGACGGGAATACCATTCTGCCACCGTCATTTCTCGGCCACGAAAGGTGACGGTCATGTCGGCGTAGTCTTCCAGCCGGACGCGGGACGCCTTGTGCTTCCAATCTGGGAGGGCGTCCTCTAGCAAGTATTGCCGCTCTGCGGCCAGATGATTGACGTAGTTGAAAAATGCCCCTTCGGAATCTGGAGACAAGAGAGTCAGTCCGTGGTTCAGCGACCACCCCTGGCGCGAAACGGTGTGGGCCACCGGTCGACAGGAACTTACATTGGATCGACTCAGCACCGGCCTTCCCTGGCAGAGGGACCAGGCGGTCAAACCGCTCTGCGAGCATCTCTTGGAGTCGGACGTACGACGCATACAAAACCGACGTGGATTCCTGCAAGGCCCAGAGAGCGTCTTGCATGGGAACGGGGAGTTGAGATAGCAGTGACGTCGGCAGAGCCGCGACATGAGAAACGTTGGTGGGATCATGTGAATGAGGGGGGTCGAGGAAAAGCGACTCGTTCGGACTGTCAGCAGCCATGGCTGTGCTTTGGGAGGAGAGATTGAGGGGACCGAGGCGGAAGGGAATACCCAGCAAGCGACCACGAAGACAGGACCAGTGGAAGAATGAAGACGTCGGTCAGAGCCCGTGTTCGAGGAGAGCGAGCTAGTTATTTATGCCCACCCCCTCTCTCCCAAGGCCATCATCGACCAGGGGTCCGGCCTGTGAGCTGAGCCCGCGCTGATTGGTGCGGGAGGAGGCACCCAGAGGCAAAAAGCTTCTCTGTTGGGCAATGGAGGGGATCGGCGATGGAGGTCGAAACCGAACGAAACAGAACGTTCGACGGAAGAAAGATACAGGAGCAGGCACAACAGCACAGCCGCGAGGTGGGCACCTTGCTGCTGACGTACAGGCCCGCATCAAAGAATGATGGCGACAATGGGTCCATTCATGTCATTGCGGGCTCCTCCTTCTCGTGCTTCTCACGCGACCCTGGCCTCGCCGTAATCCGGCTGTGGATCCTCGGTCCAGGATGGTATATCACAGCATTGGGAACCGTGTATGGCAGCACATGCCGCCGAGCAAGGACTTGCAACCGCCTATGAACCAGTATTCAGCTTTTGGTAAGAAGATAGCGCCAGGCGAGCGCCGAAAACACGGCGACCTCGCCAGTCGGGCACCAGCCTCGTTCCTGTCGCCCGCACCACTGTGAGGCGCGCTGAGCTGTTGTGTATATTCCCCGTGCGCCCAAAAAGAAGAGGCTCCATGTCATGGACTCGGCCTTGCCCACCTCCGGTTTGGCCCATTATCGCCATCTCACTGAATGCTGGAGGATCAGAGTCGTTAGCACTCCGCATGTCAAGGCCCGCGCTGGTCGTCGTCCTCCGGACTTACCGTTGAATGAGATGCACTCCCGATGCGGTCTCGACGATACCACTCAACTGGCCCGGCTTCAGCGCAAAGGCCGCATCCTCAAACTCCTTTTGCATCTGCCCTTTTCCAAAATATCCCAGGTCGCCTCTTCTGCGGGCGCTGCTGTCGTCCGACTCAGAGACGGCCAGGTCGCCCAACGTTTTCTGTCCGGACTGGATCTCTTGTTCGTAGCCTTTGAGCAGCTGGATCGCCTCTTCTTTGGATCGCGTGATGTTTTGCTCCCTCCAGCTCGACGGTCGCCGGCTGTCGCGGTGTTTGACCAAGAGATGGGCGGCGCGAATCTTGCCTTCACCGGCGCCGTCCACGCGCATGTTGGCCGAAGCGCTGTGGTGTTGGGCCATGTAGACTTTGAGTTTCTCCGTGTCCGCATCCTCCGGGGGCTCCCATCGGGACTCATGTGTCTTTTGGTTGAAATAATAAGGCAGGTTTTTGGAGTTGGAGTGTCGCACTTCCCAGTCGGGGGGGAGTCCTGTTTCCGTCTGGGGTGCATTAGTTGTGCTCAATCCGCGGAGCGCAAGTCCTACCATGGCGACAATGATCTCTACTTCACCAACAACGTCACGATGTCGAGACAGGCCTTGTCAAAGAGGACTTGGTCGCCGGTAGCAAGTGTTGAGAAGGGCAACAGCCTTGAGTGGGCGACCCGCGCAAGTCTGGTCACGTAATGGAGAAGTGGGGGGGCAATCAAGTCATCAACAGCCACGTAGGGCTGATCTGCAAGGGCCGTCTGGTGCCCGGGGACAGGAGGAGGCCGAGGAGGGCGAGGAGGACGACGACGATGAAGATGATGACGGATATAGTATTAGGAGGACAACGACGATGACGGTGAAGACGATGACAGATAATTAGTGGGAGGCCATTACCTCGTGCTAGTGGTGCCGCCACCTGCCTCGATTTAAGGTGTCCGAGTTCATATCCATCTCAAGCCGTGCCCTCACACATAAAGTCCTGGTTTTGTCGACCGCACATCCATCGCAATCGCTCGCTGGATTGCCACGGCGCATTCGCACACCGACAACCATGTCCGCTGTTGGCTCCCCGGCCGCCAGCGAGGGCGAGAGTAAACGCGGCGAAGTGAGTTACAGGTTTTGTCAAGAATGGTCAGTCCGCCTCCGTCCGTCTTCCTCGTTCGCAATCTCACGTCGACGCCCAGTTCCAACCTGCTCTACCCGAAAGAAAATCGAGAAACATCCGAACTCTTGTACATCTGCAAGGCCTGCCATGCCGTCACCAAGCACGATTCCGCATGCACCTACCGCAACCACCTGGGCTCGACAGTCACGGAGACGGCCGGTGTGACGACCGATGTTGCAAATGATCCCACTGTGGGTGCTGCGTCCCCCTCGATTTCTGTACCCTACGTGGAGAACCGTGGAGAGGCGACGAATGTGGCAAACCCACTTCTTCGGAAGACGCTGGTTATGGCTCTGAATATTCAGCACCGTGATCATCGTGCAGTCAATCTTGTTTGGACTTTGGCTGACCGTCATACGTGGACAGTTACCGCGAACGAGTCAAAGGTGCCCCAGATGTCGAGAGACCGATGCGGTGTATTTCCAGTCGCAGCAACGTGCGGCAGACACGGGAATGGTAACTCTGCCTGCTCCGGAAGACGCCTGGTGCTGACTATTCATAGAAACTTTACTATGTCTGTACGGCCTGCAATCATGTCTACACTGTTGTTTGAGCATGGCGATGGTAGATTCGGAGTAACATTTGGCATTTGAGGCGTTGGGATATCGACACAGTGAAGTTGGGGGGGTCCTACATAGAGAGGTCTGGTATGCGTCGTCCATCCTATACAATGATGGCCCATAGATCACCTCCAAGAACAAATTTGTAACCAGTCAACAGCGAGACGACGTGCGTTGTCCTCTGGCCGCCGCCCGATCATTCCTTCAAATGGTATTGACTTTCTGCTTTAAATTCTAGGTCGCGGTGCAGCAAGATTGCGGTGGTCGTAAGAGCATTCCTCGATGATGTTGCTACAGTGTTCGCAGCCATCGCCGGATAGCTGGAGATGTGGTCTTGGTACAAAAAGCTTTTCCATTCGACGGCCCATCATTATACATGCATGGGCGCCAGAGACAGGATCTTCGACCACTGCTTGTGTCGAAGCTCGGCTCCCACGACGCCTGATGAAAGTTAGCACTAGCCACAACATTTGGGCCGGATGGTGCCTTACTTGTTAACCGGGTACCAATGGGGTCGCCATTTTTGTTGATGAGGACGCAGGCATTGTCGTCAAATCTGATGAGGCTCCCATCTTTTCGCTGCTCTTCCTTCTTCGCTCTCACCACGACCGCGTGCCGGATGTCACCTCGCCGCACTTTGTTGGTGATACCCAGACTCGACCCGCCGGGCGTCTCTGCACCAAATGATCTCTGCTTTTGGACAACAACAATGATGCGGTCGCCTAGGAAGAAGACTTCATTCAGTACTGGTGCTGTTGGGCCGTGATGCCGACGCATCCGTACCTATTCTCGCTGCTTGTCGTTTCTTTCTCATCACGGCAACACATTCAACGATGGCTGCGCCAGAATTGTCGATGCAATTAAGCATCGTCTGGAACGAAGGGTAGTCAGCATGGCTGTCGTGGAACAGATGTCGCCATGGGAAACATACCTTGAGTTGTATCATCGTGGGAGCATAGTGCGCTGACTTCTACTCAGCTGTGAAACGGTGCAAATGGGAAATGTCAAGGAAATCCGTTGCTGTTTAGGCGGCCTGCCGCTTCGGGCATGGTGGATGCTGGGCGCGCCGCCGCTTTTGACCCTTCCCTCCTCCTCCTACATCCCTCTTATTCTTTGGTTGCCTTGGCCCCAATATCTCTGGTCGTGCGTCGCATGATACCTCTCCAACCCACGGTTCTCCACCGGCTCCTTGTCTATTCGTGGCTCTTCGCCTATACAGCCCCACTTCCCTCTCCCTCGAGTCGAACTACTCGGCCTCTCCAAAGCCCATCGATTTCTGCTCCCGATTCTAAACACCCTACGGCGTTATAGACTGGCGTAGCTTATTACTTTTCGTTACCACTGTGCATAATCCGTGGACCACCTCCCACCAGATCCACCACCTAATTACTCCACCACCGTGCCTCCTATCCACTCAAACCAAAAGAGAGAATTCAATTGACTATCCAAGCACTGAAGGTGTAATTACTCGTGCTTGAGATGAAGCGCGCCAGTACGACATCCCTCGAGTCATCCTCACCTGTCATGGAGGAACCCCCCAACAACACGGTACACATACCCAGAGTAGGCGTACGGTAAGCAGGTGAATGAACTCATGAGGCTGGGCCAGTACCCCTCCTCTCTGTCAAGCCAGAAGCATTGGACGAGTTACAGCAATTCAAAGTCATCGGCTGCGTGCCAAATCTCAGCACGGGGGTCCAAATCTCGGCACGGGGGCCTTCCCTCATTACAGCTTTCACAAGTTCTTCGCGGCAATTGACTTGTGCCGAACCAGGAACCATGAGATGGATGATCTAAGATGGTGTCTACGGTGGTGTGCCTGTGTTCCCAACAATTTGTTCCCTGTCCGAGGTTTACTGCATTTAAAAAATGTCCGTTGCACCGTTCTTCCACACCTTGATCAATTGTGGCCTGGCATTGATGGAAGAACGCCTCTCAAAGCGGCGGCACCACCCGCCCAATTCAGCAGCAGATTTCCCTGCAACCTGTGCTGGAAAGTAGATCTCGCTTCTAAACCTGCGCCAATCCGTTTTCAATTGGCGGACCCGCCTTCGGCCGAGCACAGCTGCATCTGCATTGCTTGGGTCAGAGGGACAACACCAACACAGCCGCCGCCGCCGCCTTGTCTTCCCCTTGTCCCTCGTCTAGGGGTGCAGCCGGTGTCGGTCATTCATGTCCAGCTGAAAGATGCTGGACGGCCTTACCTGCGCGAGTTCACTGTCGCTGCCCATGCCCTTCAAGGTGGTCATCATGGCCCTGGCTTAAAGGCCCGACCGCGTCCGCAATCAGCCCCCTTCCGCTCTTTGGCCCACCCAGCCCAGCCGTCCCCGATCGCGCAGCCTCCACCACCTTCGCACTTCCTCACCTCTGTCTCTTACGATAGATAATACGGGCGACTCGCGGTCCCACCTCCGTCGTCCATTTTTTGCATCTCTTCTGTCAAAAATGCCTCGGAAACGCAGATCTGAGGAGTCTGACAAAGGCCAGCGTCTGTCTCTCGCCGAATTGGCGGCTCATGACGATGTCTGCTCCGACGCCATGATAGACAATGTGAGCCCCAAAGCCTCGTCGCACGAGTGCCAGCACTGACGACCCAAGGCCTACTTCAAATCGCGCATACGAAAGTGTCGGGGAAAGCATATTCCGATCCGTGGCGTCAAGGAAGATGACATTCCGCAGATCCTGCTGCACAAGGTGATTGTTGACAAAGATCCCGTCGCGGCGGAGAAAGCTCTTCTGCAGCTGCCGGGCTTGAAGCGCTATCGCAAGGGTCTTCGATCAAAACCAGAGCAAGAGCATTTCCTACGCCACCTGCGAAAATACATCTACATGTACATGACCGATTGCCCCTGGGAAGTTTCCACCACCAATCGTTACACCATCACCACGTACGAGGCCGCGATTACGGCGCGAAGGCGCATCAAGCAAGGGGATACGATCAAATACCTCACCGGCACTCTCGTGCCTCTCACCCTGGAGGAGTCGACGGATCTGGACTCCACACATCGCGACTTCAGCATTGTGGTGTCTGCGCGAAAGAAAAACTCGTCCATCTTTCTGGGGCCGGCCCGTTTTGCAAATCATGACTGCGATGCCAATGGGCGCCTTGTCACTCGCGGGCCCGACGGCATGGAGGTCATTGCCATGAAGAACATCGAGGTGGGTGACGAAATCACCGTATCATATGGGGATGACTACTTTGGCCCGGGCAATATCGATTGCCTCTGTCACACCTGCGAGACGCTCCATCGCAATGGGTGGTCGTCAGAGGCCGCGGTTTCGGACTCGAGAGACGACGGCATGACGACGCCGGTCCCGGAGTCAGATACCGATGGCCTCCCCAGGAAACGAAAGCATGATTCCGAAGCCTGGTCGGCAACGCTTTCGCCGCAGCCGTCGGCCAAAAAGGCTCGGGTCAAGCCGTCTCCATCGAAGCTGCAACAGTCATGGACGCCGGCGAGCCCTTCGGATTCCGAGATCGCGAGAGAAGACCCGATTGTTCTCGAGGCGTCTGAAGGTTCTGAGACACGAACCGCTCTGACGTCCGGGGATGAATTGGCCTTGTCTCCTCCCCACAGTCCCGTCCATCCGGAACAAACCAATCAGTTGGATGACTCTTCTGCGGTTCACTTGACCGTGCCCACCTCGCGACTGCTGAGTCCTGAACGATCTTCCAGTGAGAGTCGGCCGTCCTTGAGCAGCGCAAAGGCGAAGAGAGGTCCGAAAATAAGCAAAATGACGGCTCGGTTACTGGGCGATGTCCACATCCAGGATCCGCTCCCCATTTCTCCAGCGCCGACCTCTCCTTCTAATCATGACTCTACCACAGAGTGTGACGGGTCGGCGCCAAATGAATCCTTGACCTCGGCCGCCGACGATACTATTACCGTCAAAATCGAGTCCGTCGAGGCGAGCAAGATGGAGAGCGACGAGCCGATTCTTGGGGCCTCCCAATCCCACGATGCCGCCGAGGTTGGGCGAGTCTCGGTACCGCCTGCGGACCATAGAGATTCAACACCGGCCAAAGCGTTGAGCCACCCAAGAACCACCGTATCCCAGACGGTGTCGACACTTGCCGCGACGCGAGTAACGAAGACCGCCCCCGTCACAGAGCCAGCCAACTCCATGACGTCCGAAACCATGATCCTTCCGTCCATCGAACCGAGTGGGACGACCGCTACACTGGTGAATGCCACGATGCATCCCATCTCCGACACCGTTCGTGTTCCGGGCGACTATATTCTGACTCGCAAGCTGCTCGCTCAGCCACATGATCGGTGGGTCCAATGTCACAATCTCAAATGTTTGGGCTATTTCATTCAACCGAATGGATATCAAACGAGACGAGAGTGTCCTCGCTGTGAGCGACATAGCATGCTGTATGGCTTTCCATGGCCAAAGACGGATCCCGACCCTCGGAAGCTGCTGGAGCGGAAGAGGGACCATCCGCGACGGGGTCGAAAGGCGGTTTCGGAAAAGTACAGCGCCTATCGACGCGAAGGCAAGTGTGGCAAAGGGACCTGGGTGGAAGGAGGCGGAGACGAAGAGGAGCGGGTGATGGATCATAGAACGATTCATCGATTTGTTTTGCCCGAGGAGGAGAAGGAATTGACTAGAAAGGGGCTGTTGCGCCAAGCAGAGGAAGCAAGGTCAAAAGGGGATGATAGCCTGGCCTTGTTGGACGGACGGAGGAGTCGAGGCGCGGGCACTGACAGCGTGGTCCAAGACATGAGTGAAAGGGGGAGTGCAACACCAGACGAGGCGAGGAGACGGAGCAATCGCTTTGTCACGAGGCCTGTAGGCGTGTACACTGACCGGTTCTAGGGCATTATTGGAGCACTGTGACGAACCGTGTGCAGGATGTCGAAAGTGTTGACCTGACACCTGGATTTTACCCAATCTTGTACATATCTGCCTCCCATTTAGTGTAATCAATCGAGTCCAGTCCAATCCAACGCGAGGCAAGGGGCCATTGACATGGGAAAATTGGCCTCAGGTGTTTCGGAACCGACGCCCTTATTACTGCCCTCGTCTCGTGTGCCTGTGTGTCTTATTAGATTGGTGTCAATAGTTTAATGTTATTGTTCCCGTGCCCTGCTTAATTCTTGCGCTGGGGTGGGACGAAGAGGTGTGGAATGGGAGACGATTTAGTAGGCAGTTGGCTGGATGTCGTAATTTTGACTACATGTCTAGGTTTCCAGAATGTACACGGCCGTTCCACAGGACTCTTTCTCAACAGTCGATGAATTGAGTCCGGCAATGCGTTCCTTGACACGTCCAATCCTCACGAAGCCAAATCGAGCGACTGGCAGGGTATTGCACTATTCAGATCAAAGACAGGCAATGGAGGACATATAAAGCTGGCAAGATGACCATCGGCGAACACACCAGTTCCCATCGTTACCTTTATTCGGACAACCTCTTATTTGGAGGTGAATAATCGATTTCAGGTTCAAAATCCCCAATATTCTCTCCGTGGTGAACTAACCAGCCTGCCTGAGTTGTGACTGCCAAGGTATCGAAAATGGGCCTATGATTGTTGTCGCAGAGGCGTTAGACATGGTCCTGATGTACCAAGATGACTGGTTGATTATTCTGTACAGCTTCTGGAGATATAATGCACTTATGGGCGTTCAAGGTCCTTGCTGTGCTATGAATAGAGTGGTCACATCAGTACAGGCATTCTGCTCACGACTCTCCGCATCCTGAAGATAAACTCCGTGCCATCACTGACTCTGTGTCTTGGCCGACTCTTGGTCGTCATCGTCATCGTCATCGTCCTCCAGCTCAACTTGCTTCACGCCATCCCTCACGAAAAGTGCAGTAACAACGGCAAAGCATCCAAAGCCCGCCAATACCCACCATGCCACGGCGACGACGCCCACATTCAGCCCAACAGCAAAGAGATACCCCGCCACTGCCGGCCCCAGTGTCCTCGCCGCACTCCCCACACTCGCGGCGACCCCGTGTATCGTCCCCAATACGCTCGGATGCGGCGCGCAGTTGTTGACCAGCAACATGGTCGCCGGCAACACGAACGTCCTCCCCACCACAAACAGTGCGAGGACTACCAGGATCGCTATCCAGACCGCCGGGCCAGACGCCGCCGCGGGAGGCTCGGTGGTCGAGGCGTGTGCGGCGAGTAAGGACAGGTACGGGGCGAGGAAGTACGCGATCGGGAACAGGGGCGTCGCGATGCGGTATGGAGGGAGGACGCCATATTTGTCGTTCACACGCGGGTAAATCAGAAGTTGGAGCGTGATGCCGATGAGGCCGAGGATGGACATGGCCAGGCCGACGAGGCGGGGTGGGAGGGCGAGGCCGCCGGTAAAGATGATGGGGCCGTGAGGGTGGTAGTTTTCGCTTCGTTTGATGGCCGAATCGGCATCATGACTGGTATTGGAGGACGAGGGGTTGTAGCGGTCCGCGGATAGGAAGATGAACCAGAGGCTATTGAAGGTGCCGAGGTGGAAGGCGGTGGCGAAGTGGGCGAGGAGTGTGAAGAGGACGTTGGGGGTCCAGATGCGGCGGAAGGGGAGTTTTCGTTTGGGCTTTGGTTTGGACGTCGGTGCTGTGGGGGATGGCTTTGATTCGACGTCGTTGGGTGAGTCGACGTTGGACAGGAAACCTTCTTGCTGCTCCGAAGGAGACAGGCGTTGATACTTGGCCCGGTCGGCCCTTGATTTCCAGCACTGGATGGCGCGCAGAGCGCGGGTTGCCAGCATACGAGCCTTGTCGGGCCGCTCGGTGCCGTCGTCGAGAGTCTCGTGGAGTCCGAAGATCACGGTGGCGAGTGAGATGACGACAATGCCGGCACTGGTGAGGTTTGGCAGAAGGTAGGGCCAATTCATCATCCACCACACTCCGGACTCGCCGCCCGCGGGCGAACCGGGCCCAAAGATCGAGGGATATGCTCCCGCCGGATCTGCGAGCACTCCACCAATCAGCGGCCCAATCAGAGCCCCGATGTTATAGCACATGGGCATGAGGAGAAAGGCTCGCGACTGATACTTCTTCTCTTTGATCACCTCCGAGACCATGGTGCGGATGACGGCGATGTTGCCGTTGACGAGACCGCCCAGGAATCGGAACGCCAGGGCGGAAATAAACGAGTGGGAGAAGCCAAAACCGAGACAGGAGACGATTGTGCCGAGGGAGCCCAAGATGAGGACGGTCTTGCGGCCATATCTGTCCGCTACTCGGCCCCATAACACACCGGTCAGTGTCTGAGCGGCGGAAAAGCTGGCTTGGAGGACGCCGGCTTGCCATGAGATGGTGGCATCAGGAAGGGCCGTGTCAAACGACTTGAGCTGCCAGAACATGTACGCCTGCAGAGATGTTTGCACCAGAGGTTCCGTGAGTCTGGCGAGGACGAGGATGGCCAATTGGTCTTTGTGGGGGAGGTCTCGCCATCGCGCCTTCTCCGTTGGCTTCGTTGGTGGTGATGTCGAGGGAGAATTGGAGGCCGAGCTGGTGGGTGATTCACGCAGCTCAATGGGCGCCGCTTCTTTCCACACCGAGAGCTTGGTGTTGATCTTCATGGGTCCCATTCGGTCTCAATCAAACCAAGGCGTGCTGCATCGATCCTGCGCGCTCTGTCAACCAAGTGGCCTTTCACCAGTTCATGGTCCAATATGGCGCCCTTTCTGGATTGTCCCCCCGGCCACTGGAGAGTCTGAGCAAGTGTAGTGTCAATCTTGGATATACCACATATTCGGCTTCAAGCCAGCAATCGCTGGGCACCTCCTCACTTCAGCAATACCGGAGCTTCCGGTCTACCGCGGACCAGCTTTCTCCCATCAGGCCACGCAAGCCCTGTACGACGGGGCGGAACGCAATGGCTATTATGTGCCGGATGGCCTTCTCGTCGCCATCTATTGGAGCACTGGTAGAAGAGCGAGGATCGCGGGTATGGATGTCGTTGTCGGACTGTCGCCGCGTCCAATCACAGATGTGGGGAATGTCACTCGGCACGTCTCCCTGACTAGGTATGTCTTGCTCTCGCGACACGGTCGTCCAATTCTGCAAGACCTGCATGTTCCTGTTCGACGACTGGAAAGGGAGATACAATGTGTCTATCCCATTCGCCGTCAATGTTGTGCGGACGGGCTCTGGCCAGCACGTATCTCTCGGTGCAATTAGGTCATTCCACGATCCGGCTCTTATCTGAGCCTTGGGCACGCAGGGCCTCGATCAAAAGGTAGGTCTTTCCCAGGTTAGGCCATTTTTTCAATTGTCTGGAGTTTTGGTTTGCTCCTTGCTCCCCGTGCTGTGGATGGACCATCAAGGGACAGAGGCCGTCAAGGCCGAAAGCGGGATCGAGCAGGCCTCGAATCCAGTTCACATGAGGTCATCATCTCTTGCGGTGCCTCCAGCCATCACGGCCGATGACCGCACACCCGCTCGACGGCCGTGCAGCGCTGCTGCTGTCGACGACCAAGATCTGATGAACGAGACGTCCCCATTGCTGTTTATCGCGGGCCCGCATCCCACATTGCAGAGGACATTGTCGTGGCGCGAGACGCCGTCGGTAAGCCATCGCACCGCTTCGACTGCCTCCCGCTCACCCCCCTCCCTCGCACAAGGTCCTCTGGCTCATGCCTCCGTTTCTGCTGTACTGTCTCGCAATGGGAGCTGTGGTGGTGCCAAAGTTGAATGTCATCTTGGAACTGATCTGTCATCAATATCACTCCAAGGACAGTCTGCCACCCCCATCCGGGCCCGGAACGGGAGATTCACTTCAGCAGTGCCAGACGTCCGCGGTGCAATCCCATGTTGCCGGCTTCATGCTCTGTGCGAACCTGCTTTCGGGGGTTCTTTGTGCTTTCACAAGCCCCCGCCTAGGCGCGCTCTCTGACCGCTATGGACGAAAGGTCATCCTGGCGTTTACGGCGACAGGTATGCTGCTGGGAGACATCATCACCATCGCCGCAGCCACGTTTCCCGACGCCATTCCCGCGCACTGGATTCTCCTGGAGTTTGCCATCGGAGGTCTAGCGGGGTCCTTCGTGGCCACGATGGCCGTTGCTCAATCGTATGCCGCCGACTGCACTCCTCCTGCCCATCGCTCCACCGTCTTTGGCCAATTACATGGTTGTATGTACATTGGATCCGCTGTTGGACCCCTGTTGGGCGGTCTCTTTATTCGGTATATTGCTGCTGGATACATTTTGAGTATTTTCTTTGTAGCCTTCTTCTGCCATGCGGCTTTCATCGCCTTTGTTCTTTTTTTCCTTCCCGAGTCTCTCACGATTGAACAACAATTGGCGGCGAGGGTGTCACCTCGAAAGACGACGCTCGACGTGGTGCAAGCCGAGAATCACTGGATGTCCGCCATGCGTCTCAGATCTTGGAACGTGCTGTCGCCATTGTTCATTCTGCGACCACCCGCCATCAGTCAGGACGCTCGCATCATCAGGCGAAATCTCGTCCTTCTTTCTGCCATAGACACAGTCGTCTTCGGCATGGCACTCGGTTCCACTGCCCTGTTGGTCCTATACTCAGAGTATACCTTTTCGTGGTCGAACTTCGAGTCGAGCGTCTTTGTCTCGATCGCCAACACGTCACGCGTCATCACCCTCGTCCTCATCCTGCCTCTGGTGTCGTACTGTTGCCGAATGTTCGGCCCGTCCGCCTCCCGAGTCAATGGCAACTTCCTGATGATACGTCTGGCCCTCCTATTCGACATTTGGGGCTACGTCTCCTTTGCAATGTCTACGAACCCGCTGCATTTCAAGCTCTCTACCATTCCGGCCTCCCTCGGCGCCGTCGCTAGCCCAGTCATTCAAGCCACGCTCACCACTCACGTCTCCGCCGACCGTACAGGCGAACTGCTGGGGGCGCTCAGCCTCTTGCACGCACTCGCACGAATGTCTCTTCCAGCCATCCTGCATCTGATATACATGTCAACAGTCGGCAGTGCAACAATATTCTGGTGCCTAGCTGGGACGTTCGGTGTTGCTGCGCTTGCAAGTCTAGGAGCGAGACCGAGACCGAGGACACCTGTGTAGGCTTCGCCATCAAGTCGAAGTTTGAATGCGAATTCAGTGTTTGTTCACGTCGAGAGGCTGATGAATCGAAGCCGATATCAAAAGAAACTCTCTCAGAGGGCCCCGGAAAATAGTGATAGGCCGTTCCGACCGGGTCGATGCACCCAGTCGAACGCCTGAAACTCGACCTTGGGCAAGACCTTTGAAGAGAGCGATGTCTCAACTCGATCCTTGAGCGGATGTATCCTTCAGAACCGTGACGCAAGTGGCGACATCAGTGGCTCTAGATCCGCACCGTCATCTTTACAGCTGTGGTGGTTGCTGTTGAGCAAGGAGCCGAATTTAGAGATGTAGAGATGCACAGGACACTATTTCAAGTAGGGGATATGAACGGAAGAACTTTGTATTCCTGTTGGCATCGGGCACGCTCGGTTACTGCTGGCTGGTCCAGTAAAACACCTCAGCTCTCAAGTGACTTGGAGGAGTTGTGTCAGCCTCAAGTCTTGGTGGGTCCCGACACCAAGAGACTCCCGCTTGTTGCACTTCGCCTCACCTTCATTTTTCAATGCAAAGAACAACGTCAATGGAGGTCATTGTCTCACGATGATGGTGTCGCATAAGCCTGACTCCATCTTGTAGACCGAATGGCATAACGTGAAGATGTCGACGGGTTCGTCCAAGCCATCGTTCGAGGCTGGCGGGATGGAAAGGCATGGCCTCTTCGTTCTCAGCCCACTCTCTGAAGAGTCGAGTTTCGATGTCGAGTACGGTCAACTCCAGCGATGGATGATGTCTGCTAACAAGGCTGCCAGCATCGTGGCCATACATGGTTTAGGCGGAGATCCATACACAACCTGGACGGCAGACAACAAGGCGATGTGGCCACGAGATTTCATTCCCCAGATTATTCCTTCCGCCAGGGTGATGACTTTCGGCTACAATTCTAAATGGGCCTTTAGCCCAAGCACTGCGGATATTAATGATTTTGCACATGATCTGTTGAATAGACTGCGAAACAAGCGGTGGTCTGCGAATGTCAGAACGGCCTGGCCTGTTGTTAGCTACAAGATTTCGCCTAGCTGACGCCCTTCTAGGAAATGAAGAATCCAATCATTTTTATTTGCCACAGTCTCGGGGGCATCGTTTGCAAGAAGGTTCGACTCAGTCCGTCTCTGTCAGTAGGCCGAGTTGTTTACATCTTCACTCGAAGGCACTATTACTGGCTCAATCCCTGCCGTACTACACAAATATCTTCGAGAAGACTGTCGCCATATTATTCTTCGTGCATCCCTGATTTGCTCTCATTTTGCCAGCCAGACTCTGATTCGATGACAGGGAACTCCCCACCGAGGGTCGCGTGTGGCCTCCTGGGGGACCGTTCTGGCGAACTTTATAAACACCAGCACATTTCATCAGCCTCTTCAGAAGAAGCTTCTCGCCGATCTATCTCTCAGTTCAGGAATCCTAGCCGATGTCTCAACAAAGTTCAAAGAAATAGCTGCCGACATCGAAATCAAGACATTCTATGAGACCGCCATCATGACGCCACTCAAGGTGAGCCATAAAGTCGGGGACTGCAATTCCAATCACAAGCTAACTAGCTGATGGACAGGTAGTCGAGCGAGACTCTGCAGTTTTGGGATTGGCTACAGAGCAGACGATTCCCATTGCGGCGAACCATCGCGAGATGGTCCGCTTTGAAATATCAAAAGTGAAAAGTTTGACCCTGTCAAATTTGCTCTGAGGGAAGCCAGAGAGGGGAGGCCCATGGACATTAAAAGTTTGCACGACGGTGAGGCCAACCACTTTTTCCGGTCTGGAGTTTTCCGGCCCACGACTGACCTGTTGGGTAGCAATCTTTTATCTTTCTGGGGAACTCAATGTGGCAGACTACGATCAGCAACTTCGTCGAGTGTCTGAACGATACGCTGACACATGCGAATGGCTCCCAGCTCATCCAAGTTTCTCTTCCTGGCTAACCGAATCAAGCTCTGATATGCTGTGGCTACGGGGCTACGCAGGAGTGGGAAAGTCGGTGATTACAAGACACCTGATGACCAATGTCCTTCGGCCCCGTTACATCTGGACCAAAAGCCCCCTTGCAATCGAGAATGCGCGAGAGACGGGTCGCAGCGAGTTCCTTGCTTACTTTTTCTGCAATAAACGTAATCGAGTGCTGCAATCGGAGAGAAACATCCTCAGATCTACTCTGCACCAGATGTTGCTCGCAGCTCCAATGGAGATCATCAAAGTCTTGCAAGTCTTTAAGCGCGCATCTCGCGACTATTCCTTTTTACTTACGGACTCACCGCTGTGGGATGCAATCAAAGCGGCGCTCGTCGCCACGAGCTGGAAAACACCTACCTCGTATTCGATGGTCTGGACGAGATGGCCACTGAAAGTTTAGGGAGCTTTGCGAAGGGTCTGAAGAATTTGCTCGGGTCGGTGTCGCCTCAAATAGCACCCCGACGCATCAAACTTCTAGTGACTAGCCGTCTAATCGCTACCCTCGAGCTAGAGCTGTCTTGTGCGTCAATATCGATTCGAAGTGAGCGCGATGTTCGGCACTTCATCGAAGGGCGCACTGAGGAGTTAGCTACAAGATATGACATTCCACGGCACCTGAGACACGACATTGTGGAAAAGCTCTGTGAAAAGGCGGGAGGAATGTTTTTGTGGGCAGTCCTGGCCTGGCAAGAATTGTGTCGGGATGCTAAAACGCCGAATGATTTTGCTGTGAACCTATCCAAAGCACAGCAATTTCCACCCCGCCTGGAACCCTTTTACGAAAACATCCTCGACCGCCTACCTCAATCGGCCCGGGCTCTCTCTCTAAAGGTATTTCCGTGGCTTACGTTGGCAGCCAGACCTTTGCACACCAATGAATTAAGATTCGCCATTGCCATGGACCGTGCCCGAGATATGAGAAGCATGGAAGAGGTGCATGAAAACATGATCACTGAAGCAAAATTGAGGGAGTTATGCCTGACGTTGATCAGCGTTGGCGGTGACGGCCATGTGCAATTTGTGCATTCGTCTATCAAGGATTTTTTCGTGAGTCCGACAACGAGTGCTCAATATCGGATTGACCCTGTCGCAACCAATTCGAATATCGCCATGCTCTGTCTTTGGAGGCTGCATATGCCGGGTTTTGACGCAAAGGCTGTTCAGATGGGTTTGTGTTCCAATCGCGTTCTCAAAGAGGAGGATGTTGTCAATCTCTCTGTCGAGCACGATCTCCTGCCTTATGCGGCAGCGAATTGGCACCATCATGCAAAATTAGCCGGGGAAAATCTCCAGGTCTGGGAGTCTTTCCGTCTATTCTTGGCCCATCACGACAGCGTCATGCTATGGCTCATGTTGTGCCTGGACGACGGCTCCTATTGGAGTCGAGCTGGATGGTGGGAGGGCAGGCTATTCTGGGAGAAGATTGCCGAACCTCCTCCGCCTGTCCATATCTCTGTCTTCCTGAACAGCGCTTACCTTACCGCAAAGCTCGTTTCAGATGGCGCCGATGTCAATGATTATTGTGGTTACTGGGAAATTACAGACAGGAAATATTGCCGGCCCTCCTTTCCGTCTGGGGGTACGCCGCTTCATTCCGAGGATCTCGATCCCCAACTGTCGGCGTGTCTGTTGAAACTAGGTGCAGACATGAACTTGCCAGATGCTGCTGGATTCACTGCTCTTACAAGAGCTATCAATAACCAGAATGAGGAAAGAGTGCTCATGCTTCTTGCTTCGGCTAAGAATGCCCGTCGCCAGACGTCAGGGTTCGGATATGACCCCGTGGTCCTAAACCAAGCGGCCGCTATGACCATGGTAAAAGTCGTTACCGAAATCCTCGATGACCCACGGATGGATTTGTGTCACGAATCTGTACTGCATACTGACCAGAGTGCCTTGGGAACATATCTGGCATCACCATTGGAGCACGTCTGCCTTTTCGGAATGGAGACCATGGCCAGAGTTATGATATCTCACCCGCGCATGATAGCAGCACAACGTCGACTAGAACAACAACGTGGAAGTCGAAATCCTACCTCTTTAGCTTTCCTGACCACTTTGCAAGGCTGGAGCGAGCTGACCTTGTTGGCGCTGCAGCAGTTCGAAGCGAGACTGGATCGGGAGAGAGACGTCAATGATCGAACAATCCTGATTCATGCCGCCATGGAAGAATGGCATGATGTCTTAGAATTCTGCATTGAGCATATTCCAAGGTCCAGGCTAAACCAGCAAGATCACAATGGAATGACAGCACTCCACCACGCGGCCAAAGTTCGCAACTGGTACGCAACGACGAGACTTCTTGATGCTGGAGCCGACTATCACGCAGAGAACCACCACGGCAAAACTCCGGCGCATGTTGCCGCCGAATCTGGGTCAGACCGAGTGCTTCGTATAATGCTGGACAAGGGAATAACTGAATCGGAGGCCGTTGATCACGACAAAAGAACAGTCCTACACTACGTTGCGACTTGGAACTTGCATTCTATTGCAGAAACCTTGATCGAAACTTCAAGAACTCAAGTGAGCATGAGAGATAAAGACGGCCGCACTCCATTGCACCTGGCCGCGTTATTCGGATCGACCGCCGTTCTCACTCTCCTTTTGTCGACAAGGCTGGCCGATGTCAACGCTCAGGATCATTCCGGTAAGACTGCTTTGCACTGCGCAGTCGAAAGCAAAGTTGAATCATGCATCGATGAGCTTCTTTCGAGAGAAGAGACAGACCTGAATATGCTTGATCGGTATTTGAAATCACCACTCGACATGACCCATAATTTTATCGACGAGCAACAACGAATTCAGATCAGATACTTACTTGAGAACGCCGGCTGTCATCCTGGGATGTGGCGGTCTCGACATGGCTACATGAAATCCACGAAACAGTCTGCCCCCAGTCCTAGTGCTACCTTTGCAGATGAGAGTTGCTGGGCTCTTGTGCCTTATGAAAAAGCACCTGAAATCAAAAGCGGAAGCCAAAGCCAAAGCTGAAAACGGCAACAAAAGTCACGGTGGCAATACTAAAGGCGAAGCATCGAATAAATCTGAGTACGGAGACAAAGTAACGGTGGTAATACTAAGGCTCAACAACCGGATGAAAGGGAGCATGACAAGAAAGAATTTCATGTGAAAGCCCCGTTTAGAAGAAACGACGCCCAAACTGAGTGACAAGATACACGGCCCAAGGAGCATCAGGTCCGCCAGGCTGAATGCTAATGAAACAGTGGTATGTGGGTGCGGGCAACGCCTTGGATGGTGAGGCTCTCCTGGCGTCATTTGCAATACTGCGATCGAAATATCACATCCACCTTGAGACTATGCTGTTTCGAGTCCTTGATCTCGAGAATTGCTTATGTTACGGATGGCTGTAATGGTGGGCACGGCATCATATATTGCGACAACACGTCGAGTATTTGTCTAAATCGAAGACGAATAAACATAGCTTGCTTAGGGACCACCAGGGGGTAGCGATATACAGAACAGCTCATTCCAGCTGACAACAGCATTGAGTGTGCTCCGGTTCAAAAGCTGAGATACAACGGGCCTGACAGGCTTCAAAATTGCCAAGAGGCAGCAAAACCGGCTGTGCTCTAGTTATGGCACTGCCTTGGAAGAGATCGACATTGGCTATGACAACCGTGCTGGAAAAAAGTCCCCAACATAGTCAGGGATTCCTTTGTCCTGACAAGTATTATTGTGAGGATTGGTGAGGACCGAAGCTAAGAAGTAGAGCCGTGTAACGTTTGTAAGTTGATCGCTGGGCAATTACCTCGATTCCTCCTTTTACCTCCAGAGATCAGTTTGTTGCAATTACGGCCCTAAACGCTCTCCTCCAACCATAGCTGGTCCTGGGCGAATCGGACACCTCACAGTTATTATGTCCGGGTCCTCCGTTCTAAGAAAACAATCCAACAACACTTCATCATCGCACTGGTCGTCCGAGATTTTGGTGTCGATAGCATGGGCGGTGTTCAGAGCCTGCCATTTCACTGCAGAAGCGCAAGTGTAACACATCCACACATAGCCATATATACATATATGTGTGCCCTCCCTGTCTCCTCAACCTAGCACCAGTGGCTTGGTCTTGGCAAAGGCTCACCTCCCTCCCAGTCCACACCCCTGTAGATCACGACGTCATCCTGGGGACTGTGGCCCAGCGAATGTGATCGGCTGGCAGGATGCCTGTTTCAGTCATGTGGCACTGGAGCTATGATGTAGGGAGATCTATGACGCAGCACGCTCTGGTTCGTGATGGTGGGGACTAGAAGAACATGAGCAAGGAGCCTGAAAAGCGGCGAGTCTCAATGCAGGACAATAGTGAACGAGCAGGATCAGAAAATATGGCTGAGGGTCAAGGCACGACCGAAAGTACTTTCCAAGATATGAAGGAGAGCGCACCACCTCCACAAGAAGGTACCATTTCACAATCGAAGGATCCAGATATGTCCAAGTGCAAACCATGGCTGACATCTTGTCGGTAGGCACCCCCTGGTATGAAAAGCCGGAGGAACTTGGGAATACGGCGGGTGAACAGATCCAAAGCGTTCTCTCACCAGTTGGCGACATCGCCGGTAAAGGTCTTGGAACAGCTGGAAAGCCTCTTGGCGGAGTAGTTGACCCCGTAGTCGGTGGTGTCATGCGCTCGGGGAAAGCCTTTGGCGAACAACTCGGAGTGGGATATGGCAACCACGAAGGGGGGCCTGCGGCCGCAGAAGAGAAGGAGGCCAAGCGGATGAAAGAGCCTTTTGGCGGGAAGGAACAGAATGCCGACAATCCCCTGGGACTATGAACGGAATTAGGAAGAAGAGGAGGAGCATGAAGAATCAATATGTAACAAATAAGCTCAACATACAAATTTGGTGTAGGGGAGGGGAAATATGTCATTGGAATTGCGAAGGAGACTGTTGGATGTGAATGTCAGTGGAAAGCAGTGCTGTTCCTCGAGATGTCATCCAGTCGGTTGACACCCTCTCTTACCCGTTGCTGCGTTCAAGAAAGAGTACCTTGAGTATTCCAGGTGATGTGCCACCGAATCCGCCATCTGGGCAGTACATTGGCATCATCCACCCTCAGGTATACTCCACTTGGAAGCGTTCGTGAGGAGAAACTCCAGTCCGATACAAATCTCCCGGCCATTCCTTGAATCACAGACAGCTGGTAGAACCTGCCCAGGCCAACCTTGACATGACTTTTATGAGTTCATAATGGAACATCCCGATTTCAAAAGACCAACTCGCTCGCTCAAGGGTCGAGTCGCCATTGTGACGGGGGCTGGGGCTGCCGGAGACGGCATCGGTAATGCGCGTGCCGCGGCGATTCTGCTGGCTGAAGACGGCTGCACCGTTGTCTGTGTAGACCGCGACCTTAAGCTGGCCCAGCGAACGGTGGAGATGATCGAGGAGGAGGGCAAAGGGAAGGGAATCGCCGTCGCAGCGGACGTCACATCAGCGGCCGACTGTGAGAGAATTGCCAAGACCGCCATGGAGAGGTTCGGGAGAGTGGATATCCTGTTCAACAGCGTCGGCGTGGGTGGAGCGCCTGGGACCGCGGTCGACGTCGACATGGAACAGTGGGCCAAATCGCTAGAGGTCAACGTGACCAGCATGGTGTTGATGGCTAAATACGCGATCCCAGAGATGGTCAAGAACGACGACTCGCAAGGCTACCGCGGAAGCATCGTCAACATGGCCAGCGTGGCGGGTCTCAAGGGTGGCACACCTCACCTCCTTTACCCGACGAGTAAAGGCGCCGTTGTCAACATGACCCGAGCCATGGCGGCCCATCACGCTCCCGACGGGATCCGAGTCAACTGCGTCTGTCCCGGAATGGTGTACACGCCCATGATGTATGCCGGGGGAATGAGTCGGGAAGCGCGGGAGAGCCGGAAGAACAGGAGTCTCTTGAAGACGGAAGGGAATGGATGGGATGTGGGTGGCGCCGTCCGCTTTCTGGCCGGACCTGAAGCTCGCTGGATGACGGGGGTGATACTTCCCGTGGACGCCGGTACCACGGCCGCCGTGGGAACCCATTTACCAAAGTCTGCTAATGTGAATGCATAGAAGGGGTCAGCTCTACATATCTATCGTTCTACGCAGGAAGAACATCGCTGGACCTGATGACGCTTATCCATCAGAATCCGTTGACCATATCCTGCTTGTAGAGATATACTCTGGCCTCCCAAGGGCTTAGATACTTTCCTGGCGTGCCCACATTAGCGACAATGAGCTCGTTCGGCCGACCCTTCAAATCATGGGGATAATGCAGAGGCTGCTCATGGTCCGAAAAGCTGAGAAACACCAGCAGCGTCTGGCCATCCTGTTCCTTCGTAAAGGTGAAGACGTCCAATTCAAAGGGGTCCCAGATATCAAACTGGCCAAAAACCATCAAGTCGGCGTACTGCTTCCGGATCTTGAGCATCTTCTTCCAGAAGTTGAGAGGACTGTTCGGGTCTTTCTCTTGCTGGGCCACATTCAGCTCGTGATAGTTGTCGTGCACTCGAATCCACGGTGTCCCCGTCGTAAAGCCGGCGTTGGCAGTGTCGTCCCACTGCACGGGCAGTCTGGCATTGTCCCTGCCGACCATCTGAATGCCTTTCATCGCCTTCTTCAGCCACAGCGGATCGCCGTCGTGTCTCTCCCTGACGTCGTGGTAGGCATTCAACGAGTCAATATCCCGGATCTCTTCGATCCCCCAGTGCTCTGGGTGGTTCACCATTCCGATTTCCTGGCCTTGGTATATGAACAGGGTGCCCGTCAAACAGCAGAGGAGAACGGCCAACATCTTGGCCGCCTTCTCCCGGTACTCGTCCTGGTCGGTGGCGAACCTGCTCAAACTTCGCCCTTGGTCATGGTTCTCCAGGAAGACGGTGATCCACGCGTCGGTTCCTTTGACGAGATCCTGTACTTTGCGGATGGCCTGTTTGAACTGGGGCAACGTGTGTCTGTAGACCTGATGTATCTTGATCCCTCTCCCATGGCGACCCCCGAGGCCGACGACGTCAAAGTCGAAGACGCAGCTCAACTCTCTGGCCTCAGCCGAGACATACTTGAGCACTTCGGCGGCTTCTGTGCCTGGCAATTCGCCCACCATCAGGACATCCCCATACTTGTCGAGGGCGTCTCGTCTCTGCTCTCTCAGCCATTCATGCATCCTGGGTCCATTGGTAAAATACTGAAAGGCCGGCTGGTATTTCTCGCCCTGGAGCAAGACGGGTGCGTCTGGATAGGCGGTGTTCTTGGAGTACAGGTTGACCGTATCCACGCGGAAGCCGTCGACCCCTCGATCCAGCCAGAACTCGACCGCAGACTTGTAGATGGCCCGCCGGGTCATCTCGTTCTCCCAGTTCAGGTCGGGCTGCTCCTTCGCAAAAAGGTGGAGGAAATATTGGTCCCTCTCTTGGACGTATTCCCAGGCACTCCCCCCGAAGATGGATTTCCAGTTATTTGGCGGATGTCTCTCGCCACTGCCATCGACGACTTTTGGGTCTTTCCAGATGTACCAGTCGGCGTACTGGCCATATTTACTCTGCCGAGACTGCTTGAACCAGGCGTGCTGATCACTAGTATGGTTGACGACGAGATCCAAAATCAACTTCATCCCTCTTTGGTGGCATTCCTGGATCAACTTGTCCATATCGGCAAGGCTTCCATATGGCGGATAGACCTCTTCGTAATCGGATATGTCGTAACCCATGTCTTTCTGAGGAGAATCATACATGGGAGAAAGCCAGATGATGTCGATGCCGACAGAGGACAGGTATGGAAGCGTGCTGATGATGCCCGCTATGTCGCCGATCCCGTCACCATTGCTGTCTTTGTATGATGCGGGCCATATCTGGTAGCAAGTACCCGTCTTCCACCATGTCGGAGTGAGTGCTGACATGAGTCCAGATGTGAAATGATCACCTGTTCCTCTTTCCAGTTGAAAAGCGCTTCGCGGAGAAGATAAATCGTCGGTCTCGAATGAACCTCGCAAGGGAAATGGTTCGTGTGAAAGATCGAAGAGCGTTACACTCAGCCATTTTTAGGGCAAAACATGGCGGCCGATTGCTCTCGCCTCACCAGCCAGGCTGCTCCCCGAGAGGAGCGTATTCGCGCCGAAGAGTCACCAGTCCAAGTCATCTTTGAGATCAAGGAGTAAGAATAGAACATTAAGTGCAAGGAATCGTACAAACAGCAACGAGATTGGTCAACCAGCGCAATAAGATCACCAAGGATGACCAGAAGGGCGAGTCGTGGGGAGGGTATGAGATCGATTTCTCCGCGAATTTCTCCGCAAGTACCCCAAATGACGAGTGGCGAATCGCCTACCACTGCATGTGAGCGTCTCAACCGTCGGGGTTAAGATGGCTCGTCGCAAGTTTCATGCAGGAATCAGTGGCTGCGAGGCGCCACCACGTGCGTATGTTGTGCAAACCCAGGCCGAAAGATATTCGGCTGTAGCTGACGTACACCGCTTCCTCGCTAATCTGCGGAATCTGTACCGGAATCTGCGCCGGAATCTGCGAGTCCGTGCCAGACAAGAATTCAACAGCCTCGCCGCGTATGCGTTTCATGATCCTCCGTGGCAGCTGCCTCTACGGAGGAACATCTGGGCAGGAGGGATGTGGAGGATGTGGCCTGTGGTGGACTCAGGGCGGCGCCCCAAGGCCACTGCTTCTCAGTTGACACCAGTATGCGAGCGCCAGTCTCAATTCAATCTCTTCCATCTTCCGAGATAGATGATCGAAGAGCCTGACGAAAGATCCTCAGACATTTCGTCCTGATTCCAAGGTGCATAGACCTCACCAACAACAAGCAGGTCGGCAAAATTTGCACACTTTCATGATGTTGAGAGGTCTGGTCTGACCACGAACGGTCATCGCTCGGCGCAATCGCGAATGTGGAAACCATTTCATGCACCTCGCGCCCAATCCATCTCAGAGACGGCAGCTGACATCTCTGGTCTCGCGAGGAGAAGGACCGAGTGCTGGCCGGAGAGTTGGTTCGCGATAATCCTTGCAAGGATCAATACACCCGAGAGAAGGCGGATAATGAGTATCACAGCATCTCAAGCAGGCATGCAGAGTATTGATCCAGGGACTTGGGCCCGGGCAACACCTCGGCGATGCGCCAGTGGCACTTCGGATGGTGGTGACCTTTTGCTGGATGTGCACGCGCCGCGCCTGGAAGGGAAGGACAATCATGCAACGCCTCTTGAGGAGATTTCATGGCGACTCTCGGGGGAAAGCCGGTCGAATGTGCGCCTCAATTGACGCCAGCATCCACGACTTGAGGGGTTGGATTTGGTGCGCTCTCCGAGGCAGGCAATTTTCAGCTCCACGGCCTCCCAAGTTTGCATGTCGAGAAAGCAGACATCCATCCGATGCCTGTCCACGGGCTCCGAACCTGCGGGGTTGGGAACAAGCTCGGAACCGAGCTGGGGATGGAGCGGGATAAGTGTGATCGACTTCTGGCCGGGTTGTGCTTCTCCAAGGCTTCAGCGATCGTTGAACCGTTCATCTTCTGGATGGAAACCTGCACGCAAGAGTGTCCTCGACCAGATGCTGTCTGGTGGAGGCTTGGCCAAACCCCGGCGAGATGATTGACACAGAGAGTGTGTGTATAACCCTCCTCGTTGCGGCCTTGGCTTGGGGGCAGGGGGTCAATGGCGCAAGGCAGCTGAAAGTGTGGGTGGTTTGCCGTGTGCTCCGTTGGGTGGCGACCAGGGCTTTGGAGCTGTTATCCGGCCTTCTGCAGCAGATCACCCAGGTGGCGTCTAGGGATCGCGGAGCGCAGCGCATCTGCAGACGCACAGGGGGTCAAGGACGATTTAGTTGACTTGCATAACACCAGCGCCAAGCAGTTGCGGAGCAGAGACCAGGTTAGTCCTAATATGGTTAGTGTAAATAATGGCTGGGAGGTAAAGTCGGCCCCTTGGAAACTCAAACTTAGATTCCTTACCTTGAGCATGGCCGGAACGCGTCGAAGCGATATGGAGCAAGCATCACTCTCGTACTATGCCGCCGCTACCGCCGCCGTCGCCGTCGTCTTCTCTACTCTCCCGCATCTCCCCTCCTGCTCACGCGCTCCTGTTTGTCGGTCAGCCCACTGGCCCATCAGCCCACCAGCCCACGGAAAAGCAGCGGCTCTAGGCCCTAACCGAGGGCCAATGCTTCCCTAGGCCAGCCCTGTGCGCGGGCACAGAGCACGCACCGATCTGCATCATCGTGCCTAACGAGGACAGCGAGCGGAATTGCCTTCACGGACGGATGAGTTTTGGGATCCTCCTACTCCTGCACCGTGGCCGCGACGGGCGACCATGTTGGGTAATCGGAGCCTCGCGTTGGACTCGCCGATCGAGACAGAATGACTCGGTTATTGTTATCGATCTCACTTGCAGCGCTCTCCCGGCGAACCCATGAACCCTGGAAAGCCAATCGATTTCAAATCAATCCTGCCTTCCGTGACCTTGCCGGTTGGTTTCCGTGGAACGAACGACTGGTGGCAGAAAGCCTCCAATCATCAACATGCCGGACAGGGGTCCCGTCGATAAGGCTCAATTGCCGATCTCCTTTTGGTCTCATGGCTGGGTGGATGTCCAAGATGTAGAGCCCTTTATCAGCGGGACGGATGGCCGTGCCGGGGGGAAGAGGCTTGTCAGCATCCCCGCTGTCGAGGGCCCTGAGTCAAACGTCGCGGCGCACTCTGTCCTCCCGCCTCGATCGTGAGGTTGAGTTTTGGCCTTTCAGCCTGGTGCATCCGTGCATCTTACGAGGAGAGCAAGCCACCATTATCCGGACTCGGCGGTATCCTCAGCCCTAGCCCCTTCCCCCAGCGTCACAGGGCCGCAAGATATGTGAGGTCGTCTTCATGTTACTATCCCAACCATTGACGGGCAGTTTGGAGAGTCTGGCCTCGCAAAAATGGATTGACCGGGAACGCGTCACTCACTGGCTTTGATGGACACCGCACCAACCGAGTTTCATCACGGCCGATCTTGCTGTATACGCGACCACCCACCAGATGTTCTCCAGGTTTCAGGAGCCTTACTTCGGCGGTACCTTGCCAAGCGACTCTCAGATTGGTCCGTCACGGCCTGTTTCGGGTCTAGTCGATCATGTTACTTTCGGCTCAGCTCTCATTGCAGTGGGCACAAACTTAACCTACCGAAAGCCCCGCCCACTCAGAGCGCTGCACGCCGGTCCTCAGCTACGGCCAACTCTCCTAGGACAGAGCGCAGGTAGCGCTGCTGGGGCACCGTGATACCATGGAGGATGAGACTGTTGTTCCGAGTCTTCCTGCCGATGCGGACGGACAACTCGCCTCGCCAGGTGAACAGTGCGCAGGACGGGATTGCAACAGGGGGAATGAGGATAACGGCTCCCAACGGATCTACTCCAGCTACGGGAAACGGCAGAGGCGCCAGGGGGCGTCGGCCCATGCCTGCCCGCACATGACGCCATCTCCTGAACCCACTTGGCATTAATCTCAACCTCTCTTCACCTCAAACAGCCACCCGAGAATAGGCCACAGGATTTAGTCAAGGCCAAACCTTATCACTGAGAAGCGACGGCACCAGCGCCGCGAGCTTTACTCCATCTGTCGCAACATGTCCAAATCGGATGTCCCGCATGTTCGAGTCAGGACGCGCAAAGAGGACCATGCGCTTCCGCTGAAGCCACGGCCTTGAAGACCTGCTTCAGGTAGACTTTTTGTTGTCTCAAAAAGGCTCGGCGGCTCCGCACTCGGTACGGAGATATCCTTCCCCGTCAGGTCATCACACTAACACACCCTCCTCTCTATCCGAAGATACCTCTTTGCGTCCATGATCGCCTTTATACTGCCAGAAACCAGCACTGGGTAGTCTTCGTCATGCGTAGCGTCGCTGCTCCGTTGCAGCCGGCCCGCTCAAACATCCTCACTCCCTGGCACACAAGGAAGGCTTCGGAAGGCCCGCGGAAGAGGACTGAAGGTTGGCCGGCCAGCCTGCCTGCCCTCGCCGTGCCCGCATCTTTTTGCGAGCAAACGTGTTGGCATGAACTGGCTCAGAGAGACTGTCCATGACAGCGATCAGCCAGGTCTGGCCTATGCACGGCCATCTGCAGGCACAAACGTTGACGTCCAGGCTGAGGACCTCCAGCCAGTTGACATCTCCACTTGGGGGCGGAGCCAGAGCCTCTCCTCGGCCCAATGGAACCAACCGCCTCCATCCCTGCAATGGGTGAGTGGTTGGACGATCGGGCTCCAATGAGTCCAACGCCACCGGATTGCTGTTTCTATGACCTCTCCACCCCCTCTGGACGGGCCCTCCAAGTCCAAAGCCTTTTTTTCTGGGCCATAGAGGTGGGAACGCGTCCCGCCCCGCTTCCGCTGATTACCCTTTTGTTCCAAGTCTGGCGGGCCTCTATGCAGTCTAGACATAGGCTGATGCCGTGTGGCCACCCTTCTTCAGCTACCATTTCCTTGTCTCGATCAATACCGCCTAACGCGACTGCGGAGAAGGCCTCCTGTGTCTGCATTGACCTTGTTGTTGCCCTGTGCCACGGAGCACCGTCAGTGCTGCTGTCAGCCTCCCTCAAAGTTCGCTGCAGGTCCAGTTGCTCCTGCAGCTGGACAGAGCGCTTCCCCACTTTGATATCTTGATTGGCAGACATTGCGGGCGATGAAGGACAGAACGACTTGGATCGTGCGTTCCTGGCCGCTGGCTCCCAGTGATATGAAGCGCGCTTATGCCCTTCCCTTGCTCTCTCCCTTGCTCTAATCAATCCGTTGCTTGCATATCCTTCGTATCATTACGCAGCGTTATGGAACATTACAGCCACGCCGCCGCTACTCGGCCTTATGGCCCTCACAGCACTCCTGTCTCGCAGCAGACAAGGCTGGACGTGACCCAACCGGAGCAGCAGCTGCCGTCGATTCGAGATGTAGGTCGACGATGATGTCTCCTGCCTGACTGGCCGACGGTTCACAATGCTAACCGTCATCAGGTTATACCGCCGGTCCGCTCCAACGCGCCGGAAATGACCGTTCTAGAGCTGGCATCCAACACCAGACCAGTGGCGGTGCCGTATTTGAGCTCTCAACCGACGACGAGCATGTCCATGGGGCCCATACCGGCCCCCGTCCAGCCGCAGGCAAATGCCATGTCCTTCTCCCCAGAAGGTACCCAGCAGATGAACGGACTCGCTTCGTCCCATCATCCCCTTCAAACCCCGTCCCGTAGTCCAGCAGAATACAGTTCGCCGTGGTCGTCGACATCATCGTATCATGACGCGCCTGTCGCCGTGCCGACCCAGTCGTCACTATCGGGCCAAGTTCAGCCGTATGCGGCGGGGATGGCACAGCCGATGGTCAGCCCGGACGGTCAGAATAATAGCCAGCTGCCTTTCTCCAACAGCTACGCGACTGTCAGCCGAACAATGGCCACGACTCACGAAGGCGCCGTGGATGATTCCTTCTCCCGCTGGCGCGCACCTCAGTTGAACTCTAGTCAGCGGTACAACCCGTACCTATTGTCCGAGAGGCTTTATGGCCAGCCGGCCCTGGATTATCAACGCTACGGCCAGCCATATGACCCCTACCGGAGCAACCTGGGTTTTGATGGCGGGTTTAAGCCGCTGGACTCGTCGTACAGCTCACGATACGGCCAGTTGCTGTCGTATCCCATGCTTAGCTACCCGGGTCAAGCCCACGGTCGACGGCGGAGAGGCAACCTCCCTAAACACATCACCGACACTCTCCGGTTATGGCTGCAGGAGCATCTGGATCATCCCTACCCGAGCGACGAGCAAAAGCAGATCTTTATTCAGCGCACCGGCCTGACCATCAGCCAGGTAAGTCGTCATGCTCCCCCCAGGCCCGGCCGGACCGAGCCGATCCTACCCTGATAACTAACGGGCACTGCAGATCAGCAACTGGTTCATCAACGCGCGCCGTCGGCAGCTGCCGGCCCTCAAGCTCAAGCGCGCCAAAGCAATCCAGAGCAGGGCTTAGGCTGCTTGTTGCGCATTTTGTTAAAACACGAGGCCATATACCCCGTTGATGCGATCGATTCGAGGATATGACCATGGATGGATGGATTGCGGTACACAAGTTCGTTCGTCAGTTAGCTCATGTTTCTGGCCGCCGTGGCGAGTCAAGCAGGGAAGGTATTTTGCTCCTCCATGTGAAGACGCAGTATACTAAACCAAGCTGTGTCGAATATATGGCCTTTGGATGATGATTTGGGGCGTTTGAAAGAGTTCATTCTTCAGATCGGATGGGCTTGACAGAAATTAACAGGTTAGGATTCCGGCAGGAAGACGAGGTATGAACAGAAACCCAGGCTTGATAAAATGTATAATAAATACATTATGTTCGGAAGCTGGCGAGATAAACCGTCTTTGGTGCTGAGCTGGCGATGCCATAAAGCGTGGCGCAAAGCCACAATGGACATCTCGGCTGGTCTACTGCAAGGCACGTCATCGGAGTGTCATGACTGGTCTTTCTGTCGATCAACCACGACCCCTGTCATTGTTTGTCACTGACGATATCAACGACAGCTGCAATTCTTTCACCTGGCAGCCGGTAACAGATTTGAAGTTTGCCAGCCAAATGTCTCTCACAAGGTGTCTGCCCGCACTTGGCCGTACTTTGTTCCTTCGCATCTGCTTGGACCACGTCGACATTAAATGTCCACCACGGGCAGTTCCGAAAACTCAAGATCAACAATGAGAAGAGAAACAGGTCTGTGGCGACGTTCAGCCCGGTTCACGCGAGGAGAACACGGCCAGAATCTCTGGTTGACCGGGTCGTAGAGATTTTGGGGCCATGTGGTGAAGTCATGCCTAGAAGTGATACGAGTTTTGTGCCTTGACCCGAAGACCAGTCGATTTGGTTACAGGTGCTCCCTCTGAAAGGCCTTGTAGTCCTCGTGAGTGCGCGAAAGTTTACTCTCGCAGACACTCGGTTGGATATCTGTTGCTTCGTCCAGCATCAACTCATGGGATGTTAACTTTGGATCGATTGATGGCGTAAGGATGTATGATACAATAATGCAATATGCAATACCTTGTGACCTTGATGCACTTTGCCCTTGTCGAGCATGACCATCAAGGATAGGGCTCTCAAAGAGAAGGCTGTTCTTGGTTCATAACTTACTGTCATATTGAATAGCTCCACTCATCACAAATTCGGGGTCATCCGGCGGCTCGCCGTAAAGCACATGTTCTCGTCCTCCCCTGGAATTCCACCACCCGACGCAGACGGCAGCACGTTCCACATCCATCTCGCCGCTGCTCAACACCTCCCATAACCGCTGCTGGCACAATAACCTCTGAGCAGGATTTCCTATCTTGCGTAGCTGCTCGGCAGTCATCGGCAGCCACTCCTCCAGAAGAGGGACAGGGAGGAAACTGAGACAATCAATGATGGCCAGCAGCAACACCGCTTTCTCCGACGACGACGTCTTGGCCTCGACCGGGACGTCCGGATGCGGTGGAAGAGATTCTTCGGCGGCAGAGTCCATGCGTTCCTTCAGCAGCTCGAGCACGATGGCCTGCATCAGAGGCATGGAGGCGGCAATGGGCGAGGGAGGAGCGGCAATTCGAACGACGGACTTGATTGCCAGCCGAAACTGTCGAGGGGTCAGTGGCGCGGGAAAGCTCTGTAGGAGAGTCTCGACATAGAAGGGAACGTGTCTTGCCGCAATTTCAGCATTGTGGGGAACGGCCAGGACGGCCAACACCACGCTGTGTGCAGCTTCATAGATTTCTCCCAGGCGATCGTCGCCGCGCGGATTGACATAAGGCATCGCAGCGTTGAGCAGAAGCTCCTCGCTCACGCGGCTGGAGAGGGTGAGAGTGAAATGTTCGGCAGTGTTCAAGAAGAATAAATCGTTGAGTCGGTCCAGCGGATGAGCAGGAACTCGACCCGGCTCTGAAGGTCGAATCGAGGAGAGAAAGCTTTCCGCTTGAGCGGGATACTGGTTGAGGATGTCCACAGCGGCAAAGTTGACAAAGATGTATTGTGATGTTGACGTTTGGCCAAATCGGTGTGATATGAAGTGGGTATCGTGCAATGTCCGCAAGCACCGCGTCGCCAAACCAGGGGCAACGCCGTCGGCGGCGAGGAGACTGTCGCAGAGAAGCCGTCCCAAAATAGCACGCAGGGTGATGATAATGGCAAACATGCTGTCTCGGAGCAATTGTAGCAATACTGGCAGTGTCCGGCCGAGGCACTCCGGATCCAAGAACTGGGCCTCCTCGACGGGCTCCACCTCGGACAATTTATTTTGTCTCCATGACATGGCGAGATTTCGAGCAAAGTCGGCAATACGATCAGTCACATGCACGATCAGTGCCCGATCCTGAACGTTGTCGATGGAATGGCTGATCAACCGTGACAAGGCGCCCAGCCCAGAGACAAACGGTCTGGACTTGATCTCCGTGACTTTGCAAAACGAATTCGAGGTAGAGGACCAGGTGAACTTTTTCCCTTTCGTCTCCCGCACGTCCTCATCGATGAGGCCCAGCCAGTACCCGTGTTCTAAGCCCTCTCTTGAAAAGAACGCGGCATCGACTAACACAGGGAGCAAGAGGTTGACGTTGAGCCGGGCAGAGTGCGACCCGGAAAGGATAGGGAAGGTATGGTTGAGAACAAACACAACTGCCAACGGGCCGTTGGGAGCCGCATTCAGCTGCTCCAATGCAAGATTGGAGGCAGTGACCAAGGCCCCTTCCAATTTATGCCGCAAATCAGCCGACAACCCTTCGTGTCCCTTTGACTGTAAGGCGAGAAGAACAGCGCCGATGAGCAGTGTATGTCTCCATCGCGGAGACTTATCATCCGCGCCCTGCACAACCGCTCTCACCCAAGACGACAAGTGTAAAGAACTCCGTACACTCTCGCGGGCGGGACTCTGCTGGTCTTCGATGAATCGCAGCGCGGCTGTGTAGAAAACACTAAACACCTGGCGGCATCGTCCCAGGTCGAGTGGGTCGGAGTATAGAACGTCGTTGGCAAGGAGATGCGACGCCAGGAGGGTGATGTTCAAAGGGTTCGACAACATGGATAAGAGACTGGTGGCAGAAGGAAGTAGCCTGCAGTGGTCAGCAGATGTCATGGCTCAACAACGCGTCCAAGTGACTACCGTGCCGCATCTTCGGCGTCTCTTGAAGTCTGTAGCGACCTCAGCAAAGTCGCCAGTGACCTGTCCATGGTCAATGACGCCGTGACCGACCTTGCGCTCTCATGTGCTCTTGAGAAAGATGGCCGTAATGCGCACTGTTGCATGAGATCAACCTTGAGAAGGGGGTTCTGGAGGGCAACTTTCGGGACATGCAACGCACTGTTGCGTGTCCCGAAAGTTGCCCTCGATCAATCTTGAGAAGCCGAGGTTCAGCCGCGGCTACGCCAATCCACTCCCAGCATCATCCTACAGGCATGCTCTGAAGATATCATGGTTTGGTAACGTCTCACTGTCATCAGATATTTTCCTCCTCCCCATTCTCTTCCATTTCCGCGTTACTGTCATCGTCGTCTTCCCCATCAAAGTCATATTCTGAGTCGTATTCAGGGCCGTCGATATCGTCAGGCGGTTCGGGATGCTCCCTTGGCAGCCATTCAGACATGTCAGAAAAATCGGACAATCCGTCGGCAAAGTTTTGGCTCCATCCGTCATCGCTATCAGAACGGTCCCTGTCAAAGAATGTCCAGCGCCTCTCCTCAAATGGGTTCTTGCCGCCATTGTTGATAAAGTCCCGAATGGCCTCATTTGAGATCCTGGAACCGACCATGCTTCCACCAGCGCCCAGCCAATGGTGCAACATCTCCAAATCAGAAGGACTTTGTATTTCAACGGTTTCAAGCACGAATTCGGGCTTCTGTGACCACCTGTCCAGCACCTCTTTCCAATCCCCGTTCAAGTGAGGCCTGCGTAGCGAGAGGTTTCGAAGCTGAGGTTGGAGGAACACAAAGTCTGAGATTTCATCGGGGGTGAAGGTGAATGCTTCCAAACTAACTGTATGAAGGTTTGGAAATGTCGTGACAGGGATCAACCATTCCATGGGGACGTCGGTGTGCGTGTTACAGGTGAGCAATATCTCAAGCGTCGTCAAGGACGTCGCGGCACACAGCCCGGCAGAGAGGGAAGACAAATCAGAATTAACCTGCGTCACCATCTCTTCACCGGGTGCGGTTTCCAAATCGATACAGAGATTCAAGGTCTTCAAGTGACGGAAGCCGTCGATGATTTGGCTTCTATGCTTGGCATGGAGGAAATCTTCCCAGGGGATACCTTGCTTCATGAGGCCGGTAGATCTATGAACCCGGAGGTGCTGAATTCCAGGGTTCCGTTCCGCCGCCAAAGATATCGCACGCAAAGTGGAGAAGAAGCCATCCGACGACGGCCTCCAGACACTGCTGTATAACGTACGCATCGCCCGATCCGAGAGTGGAAAGTATTGGTTGAGCGCCTGCAAACTCGGCGGCATGAAGGTAATATCCTGGTGAATGCCTTCTTGAAATCCGTCCAAGCAGGTCACCTTCCTCAATCTTGGGAGATGGGTCAAGGCCAGAGAAAGCACCTCGTATGCAAAGCCACTGTCTTGACGCCGTGCCAGTTCCGAGTACTCGGCCTCGATGGCGAAGATCAGACCCTGGAACCGGTCCGGATTCATATGGTGCCTAGAAAAAGAGTCAACTCGTCGGTTCTAGTGTTGGGAGGGAGAGATCATTCCTCGTGGCATATTCTTGCAAAACTGGCTCTTGATCAGATCGTGCAATCGGTGGAATTGCCGGACTCGGGGGGTCGCTGTCAACGCCATCCTGCTGGGAAGCAATATTGGCCAACCAGTCGAGATCATCTAAATCGCTCGTTCGCGACCACTCCAGGTGAAACTGCTGTTCATAGTAGCAGAGCTCCTCCACAACCGTGGCAATGTGCTGATGGAGGGCCATTTTGAGCAGACGATCAAGGGTCAGGAACGAGACATGGACTCTTCTGAACAGTGGTTGGAGCGTGAGTGCAGAGAGACGCTTGCAAACATGGCGTAACGACTTGAGGTCTGCAACGGTAAGGCTGCGAAGAATGAGCTGTAGAAGCTCGTCTGGGAGTAGTAACATTTTCACACACTGTTTAAGATGGTTGTAAGTGGTGTTGTAGGTGTGCCGGAGGCCAAGTGCCCATGAAGTGAAGAATACTGTCTGTCCTCAGTGGTAATGGTGTCTGGCACTGGTAGCCTCGCGGCTAGGCAGCCACCTCAAAACAGTTTAGCCACAGCTAGCATGCATCAGTCTGGTCGTTTGATCGCGTTGAAGACCAATCACTTTTCTCCTTTTTCTATTGGCACTTCAACGCCTGCCGTGAGAACAGCAATGGCAGTGGTCCCACTTCGAAGAGTTCACAATGCAGCAACTATCCACCGGTGGCATTTTCATCTTCACTTCGTGAAAGCCTCTGCAGGAACTACGATGAATGATAGTGAAGAACCCAAGGGCCGCAATAAAGAGTTGACAGGGGAAGAGAACAGCAAACACTTCTGAAATATGACTTTGGTCTGGCAATGTCTCCATGGGACCGACTAGCCGTGGACAGTGATCTGGCTGATTGTCTTGATGAGCAGGAACCTCTCAACATGACTTACGCTCCTCCTGGCATAGTTGGCCGTTGAAATACATCATATAAGCACGTCGCACGGACTCAGCTACAGGAAAACTCGGCTCTCAGCCTTGTTGCCTCTCTGCGGTTTCCAGGGAGACGAATAGCCATCGGAAAAGGAAAGTGAAAGGAAGTAAGCATCATGTGGATGCTTGTGATTCTTAAATTCAAGATGACTGGACGGCTAACAAGTTCAATGATGGAGAAGAGCATGCAGAGTCGCGGCTGGGGAATCTGGACGCAACGCAAAGTAAGTCAGACATACATCCGGCCAGGCAATACCTGGTGAAGAATTCAAATACCAGTGTCCGAGAACGAATTCGCTCACACCGACCCACTCACGCTTGGCCTTCCAGCTCCTGTTCTGTCCAATCCCACAGCTGCTTAGACAGCTTGTCGTCCTTGGCCTGCGCCGAATCCCTTCCCTCGACCGCGACAGGAAAGTAAAAGGTGCCCGTCTTCGCATCCTTGCTCGTCGCGGCCCAGAGTTGATTCAACGCCCCCTGCTGCACGGAAATGGCGACGGTATTGTTGACTAGCCTGAGCAGCCACGCAAACAGGGGATGGCTGGCCTCTGGTCCGGCGATGAGATTCGTACGGACGAACCCGGGATGCACGGCGATGCACTTGATATCTGGATTGCGCCGTGCCAACTCGCGGTTGAAGTGGATGTTGGCGAGCTTGGATTGACCATAGCGGGTCCAAGTGCTCGTCTGGCGCATGTCGGTCTTCACTTGGTCAAGGAGATAGCCTTGCTTGGGAGCGTGTGCGTGGGCGGAGGAGGAGAGGTTGATGATGCGGACGTCGGACCCCGGCTCTGCCGCCGTCTTCTTGAGCTGTGGAAGAAGCAACTTGGTGAAGAGAGCGTGGCCGACATGGTTCGTGCCAAACTGGATCTCGTAGCCTTCCTTGGTCAAGCCAGGAGGACAGGCCATGATGCCGGCATTGTTGAAAAGCAGATCTAGTCGGTCAGATGATTCGTTGAACGTCGCCACCGCCTTCTTGATGCTGTCAAAGGAGGCCAGGTCGAGCTCCAAGAAGCTGATCGGCGCATTAGGTACGAGCTTCTTCAGCTCCGAGATGGTCGCCTCGGCTTTGGCCTTGGATCGAGCGGCCAAGTAGATGTGAGATGGGTTGTGCTTCGATAGCTGGTAGACCGTCTCTCTTCCCAGACCAATGTTTCCTATAACACGTGAACGACAGGCCCACGACGCTGGAATCTCTGACAAATATCTTACCTCCAGTGACGAGGATGACCTTTCCGGAAAGGTCGGGGATGTCATTGTCGGGATTGAATGGCATGACTGGTAGTGGACTCCTGTATCAGGAGTTGGGGGGGTAGTGTCGTTTGCAGAATGGAATCTCGCCTGACCACTTTGAACCTAAGTGGTGTTCACGTGCACCACGGTAAAGCTTTACAACTAGTTCCGCAATCACGCCTGCGATGGTGTCATGTAGGATCGACCACCCGGCGACAAGGCGAAGCCTGCTCGAATTTTGGCAGCCAGAGCGGTAACCTGCATGAGCAACCAGCGAGGTCGACAATATCAGGATGCCTGGTTCAAGGAGAGATGGGACGGTAGATTTTCAGTTGTGTCAAGTAGAACTACTGACCAGGGTAAGTGACAGACCGGCCATGCATCATCATTCACACTCCAATGATGATGACTCAGGAGAAGCAAAACCTACACCCATGTTCAAAAGGAGATGGTCGATTCATGCAAAACCTTCCCTTTGTCGCGTCCTCTGCTTTTCGGCCTCTTCGTTTTCATCAGCTGCTCCAAATCCTCCCCAGCCCGTAAATTCTCCGGCGAACTTCACAGCAGCTTTCAGGAAATATTGGTCGTCATCGCCCCAGACAGCTGCCGCTTCCTTCATGGCTCTGAGCGCCTTGACAAAGTGGGCGTCCAAGTTGTGCTTTCCGTCCAAAGCTTGCGAGTCAACCCACTTCCAATCTCGTCCGTGGAGATCGACGTCCCGCACGTATTCCAGCTTGACGACAGGGCGTAGCTGCGCAATGTAGATGGCCAATGTAATCAACCACCACTCCCGAACCAACGTCACGTGGTACTTGGGTGGCAAGAAGGGAATCAGAATCCGGACCGCGTGAGACGTCGTCAAGAGATGGACCAGGAAGAAATCATACCCGTGGCCACCGACGGACGGGGCGCTGGCTATGAGGAGCGCTGTCGCCAGTCGTTGAGATTGCTCAAACTGTGCCTTGGGGTCGGTGATCTTCCAGGCGGACCAATGTTCGAGCAGGATGGCCGTCAGCACGGGATCAGACAAGAGGCGGGACAGATTGTCGCCGCCATAATGCTTAAAGGTGCCATCAAGTCGCAGATCACCATTGCACCGTGCGAGCACCTCGAATATGTTGGAGGTCGAGTATGTCAGAGGATTGGCTGTCGAGGTGTGCGGCAGGGATGATTCGAGCAGAGCGGCCAATGTCGGATCGTAACACGTCGCTCCAAGTCCAAGGGCTTCCATGGCCACCTCTTTACTGTTCAGTTCATACGCGTAACCAAGATGGATCAGTGGGTGACCCAATCCCCCCGTCAAACTGTTAAAGATCGGAGACGAGTTGGCCGCATTTCGCGGGCCCTTTTCGAAGAGGAACTTGGTCACCACCGCTTTCCAGTCGTACCCATATAGGACCAGCTGGTCCTCAAAGAAATCAACCCACGCGCGCTGGTATTCTCGCTTTCCAAGATAGTCACGGTAGTCATGCAAGGCAATCTCGGACGGCGAATCTTGCCAGTGCTCATGTCCCTCATTTTCCGCTGCGTCCTCGTAAATGTCGTTCAAATGGTCGGCGGACGAGCCGAGAAGATAGGCCGACCCGAGAATCTGGGAAGAATCAATATCACGCAAATTCAAGACCTGGTTCATTCAAGCTGAGACCTACATGAGGCGTATGGTTGTGGAATCGAAGATGGTTATACAAGATGGAGAAATTCGCATGATTCAGTCTCAGGAGATGCTTCAAACGTCTCCCGTTCTTGTCCGTCGAAGTTTCGACATCATACACATGGACTGGTGGGATATCAATGGAACTGTCGGAACCACCACTCCTGCCGAAGCCGAATTTGGGCACCGATAGGGGCAAAAGTGAGGAGAACATATTACGGCTGGTTGCACGGATTGTCAAGAATTGTAGACGTCAGAAATGCTCAACGCCTTGGTGTTGAATGGTTGGTGACGAAAAGTCCCCGCATTCTGAGTGATGAAACCAGATCCAGCCAAGCGCCGACCTAGGAACGTGTCTAAAGGGCACCACAATCCATTCACAGTTCGGTGTCTTGGCAGAGCATCGGACCTGAATTGGTGCTGCTGTAGCGAGCAAGTCGTAGATCAATAAATACACATTTGAATTGGCCCCCTCTGTTCCCGGACTGCCTCTTCATTCATTCTGCAGCCTCTCTGTGCGACCATGGTTGCAAATGGACCACCGACCTGCCAAACGGCAGCGCAGGTCCACCGTCGTGCTGTCCGATGATGAACAAGAGTCGTCTTCGCCTCCATTGTTGCCATTGAGGACATCCTCCAAATCCAACGCTCAGTTAGAGCTTCGCTACGACAGCCATGCAAACCTAACGTTATCGCCGACCAAGCCAAAGCCGGCCAAGGCAGGCGGCGGCCGGCCTGTCGCGAAGGCTTCGCCCAAATCATCACCTGAAAAGGCACGGAGGAGCACCAAACTACAAAAAGAGACGGAGAAGACAAAGTCGCTGCACAACTTCTTCAGTAAAGCCACCGATGAGGAGAGATGGCGGAAGAGATCGGGCACTCCCGAAGTCGACCTCGAACTCGGTGACGCCATCGAGGACGATGAACTGTCTGACAATGCCTTCCTCGAATTTGTGGAGAAGGATCCCGCGGGCAGCATCGTGGATCGGCCCCCATCAGTAGCAGTCAAGGCCAAGGACAGTGAGGGGACCACGAGCAGACCGGGGCCATCCAGTCAGCGATTCGCGAAGCCTGCTCTGACCTCGAAGAGAACAGGTCCTGCCTGTGGTCCCGTTCTCGTCGCGGAGGACGAGGATGCACGTCCGTGGGCGATCAAATATGGCCCTAGCACGGTCGAGGAGCTTGCTGTGCACAAAAAAAAGGTTGCAGACGTCCAAAAATGGCTGGAAGCTGTCATGACCGGGCAGAATGGTCAAGTAAGTATATGAGCTATCCGTCAATTCACATTCTCACGCTCCCCAGAAGCTACTTGTACTCAAAGGGCCGGCGGGAAGCGGCAAGACGACGACAATCTCCCTCCTTGCCAAAGCCATGGACATAAACCTCGTCTTCTGGCAAAACCCGCTGGCGTCCGACTCGGGAGCGGCCAGCTCTCTGGCGGTCCAGTTTGACGAATTTCTTAGCCGTGGCGGCCAGTTCGGAACGTTGTTGTTCGATGAACCGGCCACCGACCTGTTGGCGACCCAGACAGAAGCTCCGCGTAAAGTTCTGGTCGTGGAAGAATTTCCGACGACCATGACCAGGTCGTCGAACACGCTCGAGTCGTTTAGATCGGTTCTGCAGCAATTTCTTTCACGAAATGAGACCATATTTCCCAGTGTCTTCCGCAACCAGCCACGTCCGACCGTCATCAGCCCGCCTGCTGTCATGATTATCTCGGAGACGTTACTGACGTCCTCCACGGCACTGACAGACAGCTTTACAGCACATCGACTTCTTGGACCCGAGATTCTGAACCATCCTCTCGTGTCGGTCATGGAGTTCAACCCAGTGGCGCCTACATTTATCGCCAAGGCCTTGGATTTGGTCATCAAGAAGGAGGCGCGAGATTCCCGACGACGGCGAGTGCCAGGCCCTGCTGTCATCCAAAGATTAGCCGAGATCGGGGACGTTCGAAGTGCGGTGAACTCGCTGGAATTTTTGTGTCTCCGAGGCGACAATGGCTCGGATTGGTCGGGGACGGTGGCTGCGATGCCGAAAAGGACCAACAAGGACGGCGTGCCGTTGACAGAGATGGAAAAGAATTCTCTGCAGCTTTTGAGTCAGCGCGAAGCAACTCTGGACATGTTCCATGCTGCAGGAAAGGTCGTTTACAACAAGCGCGAGGATCCACGGGTGCAAGATACACGAGCGGAACCACCACCAAAACCACCGGATCATCTGATGCATCTCTACACACCGAAAGCGTCACAAGTCGACATCGCGGCTCTATTGAACGAGACCGGCACCGACATTCAGACATATATCTCCACTCTGCACGAAAACTACGTCCTATCGTGCAATGGAGACTCCTTTGTTGATGCCATCGACGGCTGTGCCGACACGCTCTCGTCAAGCGATGTGCTGAACCCGGACAGTCGACGCTTTCGCAGATCGAAAATTAGTCACAACGCCGCCGTGCTGAATCAAGCTGGCGTCCAGTCAAGCTCGACCGACGCTCTGAGACAAGACGAAATCAGCTTCCACCTCGCAACGCGAGGACTTCTCTTCTCCTTACCACACCCGGTGAATCGTGCGGTCCCATCAAGTGGACGCAAAACCGATGCTTTCAAGATGTTCTATCCATCCTCCCTCCGACTGTGGAAGCCGACCGAGGAGATTGACAGTTTGATTTCACTCTTCGTCCATGACCACGGTGCGCCGAGGGACACCAAAAGCATCTCCTCCAGCTATTCCGCCGGCCAAGGCGTGGCGTCCTGGAGGTCGAGAGTCAGCAATTTCGACACGGTCTTCGGCACCACATCCAATCTCATGCCTTCCTCCGACGACCCCGCCGACCACATCATGCGACCCCCTAGGCCAGGAGCAGCATCTCGCCACGTTCTCGTTCTCGAGACCTTACCGTACATGACCAAGATCCTGGCTGGTATTTGCAGCAAGCAAGAAGGCACGGATTCCTCCGTCCACACCAACGTTGCTGCCAGACTCAAACTTCTCATGCGCATCACAAAATTTCAATATCACGGTCTCCCCATGCCCAGCTCAGACGAACCGTGCGATGAAGACAATGACACAGACGACGTCTCCTTTGCCATCCCTGTCGCCGACGCTGCCGCCATCACCACCACGGACCAGCGTCGTGCTGCTCTTCCCGTTCCGCTTCCAACGCGCATCGTGTCGGCCATGGCGACGACTTCAAAGGCTTCCTACGCCAACAAAACACAACAAGATCTCCATATGGACAAGCTGTACATATCAGATGACGACATCCAAGATGACTGAAACATGGAAGACTCAATGGCTTTGAATTCAGAATTCAAAGAGGCTTTACTATGTACTTCATTGGCGGCTATTATTCTTGCCCAAATACTGATTCTGTCCTTTTTCTGGTGCGTTTCGACCGTTTGGACTATCTTATAAAACACGCTGCCCACGACTGCACTGTTTTGCGCCGGGCGATTTTTATGCGACATCTGCGCCATCAGGGCTGCAGCAGTAATGGTAACATTGTCCCAACTCCGCCATCGGACTTTGCTCACTTCCCACCTCGCAGTGGGCTCCCGGGAGACGACAGCCTCACTTCTAAATCCATCCGTCCTCCCGAATCCTCAATCCAAATGTTAACCCGGTGGCGGCCAGCAACAGGATACACAAGCCTGTCGTCCCGTACTTGTCATAGTACCTGTTGATGCTGGCCCTCCTCTTGCGAATCATCTGTACCCGGAGCCAATAGATGACGACACTGTACACCAGGGCCACCACGGCCACAATGGTGAATCCCCACGCGCTGATGAGACTGACGTTGTCGCCAAAGTTGAGCAAGGCCGCCGCAATGGACCCCAAAATGATGCTGAATTGAAGCCAGTCGAGGAAGGTCCGTTCTGTAGCGAAATAGACTTTCGGCTCCACGCGCACGGGGACGTGAATGCGCTTGCCTTTGGGTGCTTTGAATTCTTTGACATAAATGGTCCCTCCCAGTGCGCTGGCGTTGCCGATGCTACCATTCTGCGGGACTGACGGGGTGGTCGGGACCTTCTTGAGATGATCCAGGACCCAAGTGCCCGCTTGGTCGACATGATGCTTCAGCACCAAAGGATAGTACTTCCAAGACTTGGAGCGGCGCGCCTCTTCCAGCTCATCCGCCGCATCTTCATCGGCCGAATCATAGATGTACTCGGCTTCGTCCAGGGGCTGTGCGATGCGCTCTTCTTCATCCATAAGATTGCCGTTTGCTCGCTCCCTCGGCCGCCCGTTCTCTTCTCCTTCCTCCTGCTGGGTACGGCTGTGCTCTTCCAGAGCGTGGTGGGCGGCCTTGAATCGCTTGGTCTGTTCATCGTCACCACCCTGACTTGATCCGCCGGCGGCAGCGCTGGTGGGGGTCTCTTCCTCCTCCGATTCGTCTTCTTCGTCCTCATCCTCATCGTCGTCCACATCGCTTGTGGAGTAACTTGCTGTGTTGGCCGGCCGTTCGATGCCGAAGCGGTGTGAAATCGGTTTTCTAATATCGATGTCCATCTGGGGCATCCAGTAAGGGAGGAGATTGATGCGAGTGGGAAACAGGGTCGCGGTTCCATGAATGAACTTGGAAAACTTGGGCACCGCTTCGACGAGATGGCTCGCTGTGAGGTCGCGAACCCATTGTGGAGGCTCTTGACCGGCTTGAGTCTGCAGCTTGACCTCGAGGACGGCGTAAGGGAAGCGCTCAACATCTTCCGGCGGTAACTGTGGGAAGGGCCAATCGATCCCGATGTCCATTCGTCGCCAATTCTTGCCCGATCGTTCTCTGCCATCGAGATTATCTTCACGAACCATGGTCAACTCAGTATCCAACGAGATGCGAACACGAGCATCGCCGGGCAACTGAAATGCGGTGCGATGATAGAAGGACCGGGTCACTGGCTCCAGCCGCCGGGTCACGACTCGGTATTGGATCTCTCGGGCGAGTTGTTCGAGATCGTCGATTTCTTTCGCACTCTTCTTCCTTTCTTTGCGCATCTTGGCGAAGACTTCCTCGACCGTCATTTGCCCGGCCATGAAAGCATTGACGTTCTTCTCTTTGAGCGTGAATCGCGCCTTCACCGATTTCTCGCCCGTCCAGTCTTCTCGATGGGTCTTTCTCTCCACAAAGATGGTCTCGTTCTCCATTCCGCCATACCAGCGAAGGCGGATAGCCTCGGCGCCTTCGGTCTTTTTCAGTCGTCCTTCGTACAGCTCCCAGGTGTCGGGGTTGTCGTAGTAGATGGACGAGATGGCCGAGTCCTTCTCCTCAAATTCCTTGTTCGGATTGAAGACGAGGACGGGCAAATGCTTCAAGATGATGAGCTTCAACTCGGTGATATTGTCGGCATGGACCCAGTACTTGGTGGTTTGACGGATGAAGTTTTGCTGCGACCCGCCGGCCGCGCTATCGCCTTTGACGGGATTGCCTCGTGTTCGGACGAGATCATACAGCTTCGACAAGGTGACAATGAAGGCATCGTAGTTGTCCTGGAAGAATGGTTTGGCTTTTAATAGGGTGGCAAACGACGGTCTCAGGATGATCCCCGTCTGCTTGTCGTGTTTCTTGATGATCTTTTGGAAGCCTGTATAGTTCAGTTGCGTGAACTTGGCCAGGTCGTGGACCTCGGCGATGATGTCGCTCAGGTCGGCTTCGAGCAACTCGAAATCCTCCTCCAAGTCCTCGTCGGTTTCCTGATCGCCTCTGTTTTGTTGTTCCTGCCGCTGGATCACCTGCTTGACTTCCTGCTCGCTGGCTCTTATCCTGGACACGATTTCCTGGCTCTTGAGCTTTTGGAACGTGAAGACCTTGTCGAGTTCGCCCTCGAGCTGTCGAATGAATGCGGCTTCGTCGTCATCCGTCCAGGGCTCACGCTGGCCTGTTTTGCCGTTGATAATCGGTTTCTTGAGGGCATCCTTGAGCTCGTCGTACGCGATGTAATGCCAATAGTACTCCTTGATCAAGGACTGCTTCAGTTGCTGACCGAACCTAGCAATCCGATGGTCAGCTCTAGTCGAAGTGGAACATTGCGGGGTCGACAGTGCTGCCTACTTCATGCTGGCGGAATATTGATCCGGATCACGCTCCCAGCGGCCAGAAAGGAGTCGACGCGGACGACAGCATGCCAGCCTATACCACTGGCCGGGGTTCAATGGATGCTAGATGCAAAGGATAAATTTCGAAGCTCAATGCAAGCTTTGGATCTGCCTCGCCGCTCAGACCTTGCTTGAATTCCTGGTTGTGGCACGGTCCAATGGGAGAGGCTCCTGAGGAACGTGCCCTGCCAGCCAGCTTTTCTATTTCCCACCTGCCTGCCCAGACTGTACTAACTGATATCTGGTCCTTGCAGCACCTCCATAGTATAAACGTGTTGCAAGGACGAACTTGGTATTACTGAATATGTGGCAAAGACGGGTTTGGGAGATGAAAGCCTGCCATGTCCGTTCCTAATCAATGGCGAGCGCTTGACTTTATTGTACAACACGAGAAGGTTATTGTCCGCCCTTTCGAAGCGCAATCATTGCACCACGAGCATATTTTTGATCCTCGCCCAGTAATCTGGATGTACCAGCCTTTGGATCTCCTCTTTGGCCAGCCATTTGAAATCCTCTAGTTCATTGCCCGCCTTCACCTCCGCCTGGCCCGCCATGATGCGAGCTTTCATGAAAAAGGTTTTTTCGCTAGCAATCGACACCGGTTGGTCGCTCTGTGCGTCCCCGTTCGACGGCGCGTCTCTTTCCACCGATCGTGTTGATATATAGTGGCCGACGGGATGATTGCCCACAAACCACGTATGCATATTCACGCCGCATGAATTGCCCAGGATTCGTTGCGCCGCCTGCCAATGTCAGCGCCTGTTCAGCATTCTTGTGGTGAACGTGTCCGGCTCACCTCTTTCAAGCCCTCCTTTCCTTCCAGACCGCCGCTCGGGAACCTCCACAAGAAGCTCTCATCCTCGGGGCTTTCTTTCTTGCTTTTCACCAGCAGGTAGAGTGTCCTGCTTAAACTGCGCTCCAGGCTCCTCTGGTCATTCTTTGCATCGGCTTCGGTCGTTCTTTTGAGACCAGCCTTCTTCAGGTCGCCGCTCTCCCCTATGAATTCAGTCGCTCGCCCCTCTTCGTCGATCAATTGTTCCACAATGCGTTGGGGAGAACCCGATTCATCTCCCAGCAAAGCTTCGTCGTTCCAACCTTCGTCACCATAGGCATTGTATTTCCCAATATCTCGAGCAGCGGCTCCGCCGCGTTCGTGTCGCTTCGTGCGCCACTTTTCATACGCAGGCGAGCCTTTCTTGTAGTAAAAATACTGTGTGAATGGTAAGGCCAGCCGCTCATTGAGTCGACGCTGGTAGAGGTAATACGCTGTTTCGAACGGATGCGGATCGGGTGTGATGAGCGGCGGGCGTGACAGCACCACGCCTGCTTTTATTGCGAACTTTGGCTGCGGCACTGGTGATGTCTCTGGGCTTATGGAGGTGCCCTGGTTGACGGATGGTGCTTCAACAGTAGCCTGGGCAGCCGCACTCGATGCGTAGGCCCGGCGAGAGAGAGCTTGCCGGCATGACCGACAAATGCCATGATTCGAGGAGGCAGAAGCTGGTCACAGTTAATGATCCTTGCCATCTCTGCGCAGCCGGTGAGATTGCTGTCCTACCTATAGCTGATGCAATGCCCTTTGCACCTCTTGAACGTGGCGACATTGTTTTGGCACTGGCTACAGACCGACCGCGAGTGTGGTCTTTGCTGTCAATGCCAGTCCAAAAAGTTACTTCTGACCAGAGATCCACATTCCCGGCGAATCGCGCTATGACAGAAGAGGAATGGTCTCAGCAAATTCCCAGCCGAGTTTGTCCTTTTAATTAGCACACCTGGAATTTTCTCTCCTGCATCTAGAATGAGAATGCAAAAGCCAACGCTGTTGCTGGTAAGGAAATTTTAGAAGTTCATTGTGACGTCCACCGTTCTGCGAAATTTGCAGCTGAATTGTTCAACACCAAGGCGTCCCAATTCTGTCTTGTCCGACCAGTCTCGCCCTCTTCCATTGAGACATAATCACATATCTGGCCCTTTGTCCTCTGACTGTTACTGGGGACACGCCATCACATTTCTTGAACCTGGCATCAATCCTTATCATCAATTGCTCTCCCGGTCTCGTGACCGTTCTACAGCTTCTTGATCATTTAAATGGTGCCCAAACGGACGTTGGGGTCTTTCGCTAGCAGGGCCGCCAATTCAATGAAGGCACTGTTAGATAGATACTCCAGACATGATTCCGGGAAATGGATTTGCAGTCTTACAAAGGTTGCTGCCATATTCATGCCGGACTTGTTCCATCAGAGCTCTGTCGTGCAGCGCAGATCTTGTCACTGTTTCCTATACAATCTCCTGCACCAGCAGCCAGCTTGGCTCAGCTTCTCTCGAAAGTGGCGCTGAAGGCGAGACGAGCACGACTAGAGTTGATGACGGCTCATTGTGCATACCTCCGCGGCTATATCATTTCATCGGCGATCCTCTCGCTTTCTCGTTCTCTGGATATCCGCGGCATACCCATTTTACTCCACCGAGTCTGCCGTGAGCGGTCCTAGCCATCTTAGATCTACAGCGAGTGAGGCTAGAAGCCATAGAAAGCGTCATATCTCACACTCAGCCCTCAAGAGTCAAGGCAGGATTCTAGAAGTCTGCGCTCCACTGTTATTGATGGCCTCTGAGCTCAGTTCTCAGCCTATGAATGCTCACTGATAACCGGCTTATCGCCACTTTGCGATGTTAGTGTGGTCTAGCAACCAGCAGTTGCTTTACTGCGCGGAGAAAGCTTGACATTACCAGCATGCCATTCCTACGTGTAACAATGCTCGACAGTTTGGATGTGCCAATCATTGTGTCCGTCATGATTGGCAGATAGCGTCCAACTTTACGCCTCGGGCTTTGTCCCAGAGCACAGCTGCTTTGCAGCTGTAGGTCTAGTATCTGGCACCGACCTGCCAACCGATCGATTACACACAGGTGAAGCACTTAGTTTGAGGTTGCTAACTATTGACGACTGTCACCATGTCTGGGCATGATCCTCTGACCATGGAAGCAGAGTCCGATCATTTCTCACCTTACAGGCCGGATGGGAAACTGTATGGCTTCGTCTGCATCGTCACCGGAGCCAACCAGCCTGTGGGAGGTGCCATTGTGACAGAATTAGCTGGTATGTGTAGCCTTCGAATAGCCAACCTGCTGCGATTGACCACCTCGCTGACGGACCATTCATTGCCAGCCCACGGCGCCGCTTGCGTCTATGCCTGCACCGCCAGCAACCAGCCGTCGGGACTGCAAAGCAGCCTCTCGAAGCTCTACCCGAACACCAGAATTATCGACTATCCCTACTCGATATCCTCCGAGGCAGACACGCTCGCTCTCATCGATGAAGCGCTCAATGCGTGGGGCCGAATCGACGTCTGGGTGTGCAGCTCTGGCCTCCTCGGCCCACCCTCCATCGACGAAACCACACCGGCCGACCTCCAGAAATGCTTCGAAGCCAACAGCCTGGCGCCATTCTTTGCGCTGAAATACGCTCCCCCTGCGATGCAGAAGACGACGACCAAGGGCAACTACCCCAACGCGGCTCCCAAAGACCAGAGGTACGGCAGCATCATCGTGGTGTCGAGCACCGCGAGCACGTACGGTGGGTGCTGGGGTCCCTGTTACACCATGTCGTCCCACGCCGCGCTCGGCGTTGTGAGGTCGGGTGTCGCTGTGCTGAAGGGCACTGGCGTCCGAATCAATTGCATCAGCCCGGGTCAGATCGACGTCGGCGTGAGTCTGAACGGATTCGACAAGAAAGGCATGACGACTCAGCTACCTCCAGCTGCCTTGCAAAGTCTGAACGCGCAGACAATGAACATTGGCCTGGAGCGAGCAGGTCTTCCCGCCGAAGTTGGCCGAGTCGCCGGTTTCCTCGCCAGCGGCTTTAGTTCCTACATCACAGGTGCGAATATTGTCGTGGACGGCGGTGCCAGTGTCATGTCCCCTTTGATGGTTCCCATATAGGGCGGCGGGACGGGATTAAGCTGAAAGCCATAACATCTCACCAATATACAATTTGACCTTATCTTTCTAGGTCGGACTTGATTCATTTTTTCGCTCAGGCTTACTTCTATTCGACGTGACAATATTCTTGGAAATCCAGCCCTGGAATGAGCGTACACAGATGCCGTCGACCACAACTGCTTTCATCGGCGAGTCTAATGGGAGGTATGCCGGAAAGATCTTTATTCTCATGGGCGCACCACAACACACCAACATTGCCTTGGTTCTGTGAGTTCAAGAATGGCAGGCTAAGGATCTCATTCGGTGGAATGCCGCTCCTGACTGACGTGCTGCGACCACCTTTGGTGTCTATTTTCTCCCAAACCTAGGGCCGCTCACAGGTCAGCCGTAATCGTCATGTCAAAGCACCGTGTATCTGGGCCTCGGAACCACTCATGATCAACTGACGGCTGTGATAAAGACAGCATTGCATGGTCGCCTAAACCCATGACCAGTCCGGATGTGTCCATGGTTCTTCTGTGTGACCAGCAATGCATCGAGAAGGGCCAAGTTCGGGCCAAATCAAATCCTGCGGAAGAAGTAGATATAGGCAAACTTCTTCATCTCATCCACATCCACAGCTTTGACGACCTTTTCATCGTTGAACAACACCCACTGCCTGTCCTTGCCTTCTTCCGGGATTTGCTTGCGGATGAAGGCGACGTAATGCCCGGCATGGATGCTGGCTCCCTTGTGACAAACAATGCTTTGCAACTCAAAGTTGGCGGGAACCTCGGCACTGCCCGGCAGTTCCTTGGGAGCTCCAGATGCCGCTGGATTTTCGTCGCCAAAGTCTCCTTGGTCATCAGGGTGACTAAAGACCCAGTCGAGTGCTCTATTGACATCACCGTGGCATTCACGTAGCGCCTTCCGCGCCTGTGGCGCACCGATGCCCATGTCGCCCAACTGAGCGATTTTGTCGGCATCGTCAACGGACCCGGCGGCAGCACCACCCAGATTCAGAGGCTCGTCAATATCAGGATCGTCCATATGCGAGAAGAGCCAATTCATGGCGGCTTCGGCATCAGCATTGCCCGTTGCATGGAGGGCCTTTTCGCACCGGGCTCGTGGAAAACCCATGGACTCTAATTGCATGAGAGCGGCGTCGTTAGGGACGAACGCGCTGGATGCGGGTGTTGGACCGCCCACGTCGGCATCCTCGGGCAGTTCCTCCTCTTCTGGTTGCAGGCCTTGCGATTTGTATCTGCTCATGTCGAATGCTTCATCGGTCACTTGCACTGGAATGTCAAGCTTGGTTGGAACCCAGTTGATGATCTCAAAGCGGAGAGGGTTGATGGCGAGGTTTGTGGGAAAGGTTTTGAACTTGGCAGACTTGGTGAAACCATCCTTGGAACCACATGCCGGACACGTCAATTCGACCGTGGTCGGTGCCGTGAATATGTCCAGGCATTCCTTGAGCGAGACCGGTTCAAATTCGGACCCTTTGACCGCCTCGGCAGCGGCTGTCTCTCCATTGGTGACAGCTTTCCGGCGCACGGGGACGGGGATCGAGATGTTGTCTTGTTCATCTGTTCGATACCGGACCCGTTTGCAGCGGAGACATTGCAGACGTTGCTCCAGGACGAATTTGAACGATTGAACCGGGTCTTCGGCAGGGTTGGAGCTATTGGCGACGCTGATAAGCTTGAAGAGATGAAGGAGCAATTCAAATGCGTCTTGTTGTCGCATGGTCGAAAACTCCTCGTGTCCCCGGCCGATCAGGTGTTTGAACATCGCCGGGGACAGGCCTTTCTGATGTGGCACCTCGGCCGAATCTGGTGAAGCGTGCCCATTTGTCTCCGGGCCGGAATAGCGGCCAGAAAGCAGACCATCGGCGAGCTTGCGCAGCTGCGTTTCGAGATCTTCAGCAGGCACGTTCGTCGCCGGAGGGGGGGTGTCCGGGTGATAATATCGCCGTGAGAAATCGGGGAGCGAGAACAGACACTGGACCGTGGAGGCCAGATAGCAACTGTTGCCGATGTTTTTGAGACCTGTAAAGCCTTGGCCGAAAAGCGGTTGGAGTTCTTTGCCATCTTCGGTGGTCATGGAAAAGTCCCATTTCAAGTTTTGTTCCACTTGCATCTCCATCAAGCTCTTTTCCGTCTTCTCTCGGTCGGCGATATTGATGCCCCAATGTGCCAGGTGCTTGGCGAGCTCGGGATCGATTCTCTCTTCATTGCATTGGTAGCAATAGACGTCCGCCGAGCCTTCAGGAGTGATCGAGCCTAGCTTCACGGCGACGGCATGCCCGCTTTCGGTAGCATGCGCGAGGCCATGAGAGTTGCCACCCACTCCACCAAACTGGGCACGACCACATCCGAGATTGCCACACACAAGGCACAGCCAAAGATTCTCCTTCAGGTCACACAATGAGCATCTGCCCAGCGCTTGTGATTCGATCTGTCTCGCCGGTTCCTGTTCCAGGCAAAGAGTGTGTTCGCAAGGAGTAAATTCCTGTTCCCACGCTTTGACTTCCTCTTGTTTGGCAAAAGTCATGGCTTTCATGACACCTTCAACCACCTCGTGGAGCCGTCCGATGGCCTTGTCGATATTGTCGAGCTGACAGACATAGCATTTGACCCGAGTCTTGGTATCATATTTGTCCTCTTCCGTCTCCGCAGAAATGGCGAGTTTGGTCAGCTTTAATGGGGGCTCGTCCCGCTGCACTTGTTTCTTCGTCCGCTTGATGTTGAGAACGAGGGGATGCTGTGTCGTTTGGTAGTGGAGCAACGAGTGATTCCTCTCGCCCGCACAGCCTCCGTTGAAGCAATGGAGGCATACATCCAGTCCAGAGGCATCGTCGATGGAGTCAAAGCACTGAGTGCAGTCTTCCCGGTACACGGACTGGTTCGATCGGGGTGGTCGGAGGTCATCTGCGTGGACGTGAGGGCAATCCATGCTAACTTGAAATAACCGTGAATGAGCGGAATGATCTCTCTCTAAAGATTGTTGGAGAGGCCAAATTCTTGCAGCCTGTGTGGGAAAGTTCCACACGACCATGTACTTTTGGAAGGCTGGACAGCTACCCCCAATTAGGGTATAGTGGGAGGCTGCAGTAAACGCCGATAAATCCGATAAGACTTGGGCCCTTCCAGAATCACTCCTGTGTCCATCTCGACCGTTCCCGTGCAAACACAGACACATAAATTAGCAAATCTTCCCGTATCCTGGCAGTGGCAGTCGTGATATACTGATTCAGTTGAAACAATGTTGCTCGCCGTGATCTAATGCAGATATAGGACATCAACAATCAAAGCCATACCTGTCGGGGTTCTAGGAGCCGTCCACATGGTGGTGACTTGTGGCCCCGCTTCTGACTTCTCGATCGTGGTCAAATTGATGGTCCACAGTCCTTTTCAACAGCGGCTTTGTTGGAATGGCACTCTTGCAGAATGAAGAGTACGTATGTCCAGAAGATCTGCAGCATGCCGAACACGACTCGGAAGACATAAACTGACGTCTCCAGCTTTGCCATATGGTACCTCCGTACTTCATATCTGGCAAACGTTAAAGACGGAATCGGAGAGCGGTTGATCAATGTCAACTCCTCCATCCTGAATTCTCCCGGCTTTCGTGCTGCTGGTTGGTCGTCTGATCCCGTTGAACGAACTTATTCCCCGCCCATCCCCACCACTCTCAAGTCGGAGTATTTTCAAAGTGACTCAGAGATCCAGAAGATCTCGTCGCAGGCCGATGAGGAAGAAGAAGGCGGTCTGGTGACGGGCCGGACCAGCAATGACACGGTCGGGCCGGGACCGAACGCGAGAAGGAGAAGAAGGAAGGATCAGATGGAGCAGGACGACAGCAGCGATTTGACCGACGACTCTGAAGACGAAGCCGATGGTGCCCAGCGAGCGGCTCAGCAGATTCGGTTCGCCAAGATGCCCGCACGACATCGAGCCGACTCGTCCCCCATACGTAGCGCGAGCGCCAGAGACGGACCTGATGTTCTTGTCACTTCGCCCTCGAAACCGTCGACCGAGAGTACGCGCCGCCGAACGGGTTCTCTCGGTGCGGTCGAAGCCGTCAAGGCTCGGGCCCGACGTGATACCACGACCAGCAGCGACATGTCGTCGGAGAACGAGGTTGATCCGGCCTACTTCCAACGCCGGCAAATCAACACGAGGAATGCCTCGAAATCGAACTTGGTCGGCGATACATCGAAAGAAGAGAGCCAGTCCTCGGCAGACCTGTCGAGACGTCGAGAGCAGCCAGCCCAAGACGATTCTGACGCCGAATCCGTCGGGTCGGCGTTGTCCTCTGAACTGGGAGAAACGGTCGACTCGACATCGCTGTTGAATACCATCACCGATACGGCTTTAACCTCGCCGCGGGCCATGAGCGGGATAACGGCATTGGAAGCACGAATCTCTCCCGCCGAGTCGCCAAAGAAGACGAGGACGTTGTCCGTGCTGCATGAGCTGCCACCGCCTCGCCCCATCAGCTTCGTCTCCCCCACCAGTCTTCTCTCGGCCGCGCTCAAGGCCCAAAGAAAGGAGCCCAGTAACCCGGTTCAAGCGTTTGCGGCGCTTTCGGGCAAGGGCTCCCCCAACCCGCTGTGGATCAAGATCTACGCGCCTTTCTCGGACGATCCGGAGAAACCGTTCGAGATGCCCCTCGAGCGGACGTCCCGAGACGGCAGCCCCGTGACCGTGGCTGAAGCCATTGGCCTCAGTCTCTGGACCTACTCAGAAGAAGGGTTGAAACCCCCCCTGAATCCCGACCAGCTCAACGTGAATCGATGGACCTTACGCATGGTCGAAGACGGCGAAGTCGATTACGATTTTCCGCCTCTGGTGCGCACCCGGCCCATAACGGATTTCACCTACAACAACAACAATCACCGAGGAGGACGAGGGAGATCTAGAGAACGACCGTTTGACGAGTTTGCCCTGGTCGAAGCCTCGACGTCGCAGGTGGAAGCCAACAACAAAGAAACGCGGCAATTCGGGCCCACTCACGAGCAGCCGGACAGCGTTGCCCTGCGGCCGTCGGAGCCCGTGCCAGGAAACCCTCCTCCGCCGACGTCCAGAGCACCGAGTTCACGATCCAATGTCCTTCTGGCGGGCCAACCTTTTCCCACCGCTCTCACCAACACCTTGCTCACACCGGCGGATCAGCCGGCGCCGGCGGGGCCGCAAGCTACGCCACGGATGGGCGTGACGAAGACGATCAGAATTCGATACTTTGACATTGACGTGGCCCAGCGGACCATGACCATGGAGGTGCCGACCGACAGCTACATGGCCGAGATCCTGGATCACGTCTGCAAGCGGTGGAATTTTGACAAAGCAGGCTTCTTCTTGAAAGTGACCGGCACGAACACGGTGGCGCCCCTCGATCGCACCGTCGAAGCGCTCGGACCTCGTTCTGACTTGGATCTGGTTCGAAAGCGCTTCGGGGCGGGCATCACCAGCCTGACGGGATCGCTTGGAAGTTCTTCCCCGAACGCGCCTCTCCTCCTCGACATCCAAGGACCGCGAAAGGGGAAAAAGGGCCAACCGTCGCCACACCCCCTCGCCCAGAAACAGGACCTCCTGTGGAGCGCCAGCAACTTCAAGAAATACTACGTCACGCGGAAACAATTGACCTCTTTCACCCAGGGCAGCCAGCGGGTTCTGATCTTTGACGGGGACTTTATGCACGTCATGCCCGCCGACACAGGCAAGACCTTTTTCGACTCGAGCGGCAAAACGCGGTCGATTGCCTTCAGCGACATTTTGAGGTGCAAGGTCAGCACCAAGCATAGCAAGCTTGTCCGCGTCGTGGTTCGCCGGGCCAACGAATCGAAACGCTACGACTTCGAGGCTCGCACAGCGGGAGAAGCGCAGGAGATTGTGGATGATGTGACCAGAGAAATGAGACTGGCTCAAGGGTAACGGGTCCGCCCCGGGCCATACGAAATAGGAGCCCTGTAGTCTGGAATCAACCCGTTTGGCAGGACGGACGAGTTCGATCCCCGAGGCGAAGCCGGCGTGCCATCTGCTTGCTTGCTGGCGCCGCCGGCAAGAAGAAAGGAAATAGAGGTCGGGCTGACATGGCGTGGGCAAGGCATAATGGGCCGTCGAAGAGTCCATATGTCATTGGTGGTCTCGAATGTGGCTGAAGTCAGAGCTTCCCCGCGTCGACTTGCAACCTCGACCCTGCCCGCCATTGAGCCGTGGTCAATGGCTGGTCCCGTCCCAGTGGGCACGGCCGAGAGCTGGATCTCAACTGAACCTCAACCTGAACCTGAACTGACCGAAAACCGAACTTGAGCTTGAAACAGCCGCTTCCCGTTCCTCTGGTATCTCCCCTCGCTCTCAACCCCTCGCTTGTGCGCTGTCGCTGCGTACCGAGCGGTGGTGTGTATCGCCGTCGTCAACTCCCCCGCGCTATCAGAGCTTATCGGCGTGCCAGCCGGGCCTGCCACTTGGACTGCCATCCTCGATTGGTTCCTGTCTTCGGAAGCTTGCGTCTGCTTGGGGTCGAGAGTTACTCTGCGAGTGACCGTCCCTATCTCTTCGTCTAGTGCATCAGTCTCTCTGACACTCCTCTGTCCGGGAACGTGCGCGTTCCGTCGGCGCCCTGATGCCGACGTTCGGAAGCCTCCTCAAGAAGAAGAAGACCAAAGAGTCTCCTGCCGACGACAAAGCCAGCCAGTCGAGCGCGGGCACTCAACCGGTGCAAAAGCTTCATGCACTGTCGCCTGTCTCGTCCAAGATTGGGGCGACGACCGCCTCATCAGATGCACCTTCACAACCGTCGCAGTCGACCGCCACGGCCCCGTCTGTGACGTCCCCTCCTCCCGACTCGACCACGACCGCCAATGCCCCCGCGGAGAGCAACGGGGCTCCGCCGGCGACCAGCATGAATGTCGCCAGTCTCGTCAATCCCCCGACGGGGGCGGTTGACGGCAAGAATGCGCCCCGGCAAACCAAGGGCAAATACACACTCACAGACTTCAACATTCAGAGGACACTGGGAACGGGTTCCTTCGGGAGAGTGCACCTGGTCCAGTCAAAGCACAACCAAAGGTTCTATGCCGTCAAGGTGTTGAAGAAGGCACAGGTGGTCAAGATGAAGCAGATCGAGCACACCAATGACGAGCGGAAGATGTTGCAACGGGTCAAACACCCTTTCTTGATCACGTTGTGGGGCACGTTTCAAGATTCCCGGAATCTTTACATGGTGATGGACTTCATCGAGGGAGGCGAGCTCTTCAGTTTGCTGCGGAAATCTCAGGTTTGTCGGCGTCCTGCCTTCCGCATGTCGTGGCCCGGTGTTGACGAGGAGTAGCGATTCCCCAATCCCGTCGCTAAATTCTACGCCGCCGAGGTCACTCTGGCACTGGAGTATCTGCATTCCCAGAACATCATCTATCGCGATCTGAAGCCGGAAAATCTGCTGCTCGACCGGCACGGTCACATCAAGATCACCGATTTCGGCTTCGCCAAAGACGTCCCAGACATTACCTGGACGCTGTGCGGTACGCCCGACTATTTGGCGCCCGAAGTCGTCGCATCCAAGGGCTACAACAAGTCGGTGGATTGGTAAGTCACCAGAACCTGTTGATCGGGTTCAAATTAACCCCGGCTTAGGTGGTCCTTGGGCATCTTGATTTTTGAGATGCTTTGTGGCTTCACGCCTTTCTGGGACGGCGGCTCTCCTGTCAAGATTTACGAGAATATTCTCCGAGGACGGGTCAAATATCCACCCTACATTCATCACGATGCCCAAGATCTTCTGGTTCAGTTGATCACCTCCGATTTGACCAAGCGATTGGGCAACTTGCATGGGGGCAGCGCCGACGTGAAAAATCATCCGTGGTTTGCCGAGGTTACATGGGAGCGACTGCTCAAGAAAGACATTGACGCACCTTATGTCCCGCCGGTCAAGGGAGGCGCTGGTGACGCCAGTCAGTTCGACAAATACCCCGAGGAGACGGAAGAGTACGGCAAGAAAGGGGATGATCCGTACGTCGTCTTCCCACCCGGCCCTCTTTCCCTCCGAGTGATCTATACTGACAGTCTGCTCCAGGTATGGCCACTTCTTTACCGAGTTTTGAGTCGGTGAGAGAAGAGTGATATGTAGGAGTAGGGCAGGTTTGGTACCCGGCATTTTTCCCCGTCCACAGCCGCGAAAACCGGCGGTGGCGGTTGTCTGTCTCGATGGATGCGAACAAGGGGCAGCCGAGCAAGTCACGATGCATACGAATACGACCTGTTGCAGAACTGCGGTGCACACACGTGCTGCCTTTGAATGATTACCAGATTTATCACACTAGCAACAAATAAATGGAAGCCATCTTGGCTTCTGATCTAACTTTTGGTCACTTTCCAGTGAGAGATGAGAGTCGAGTGACATAAAGGTACATTGGTATGCTCCACAACCCGAGGAAGAATGTAACTCATTCTCCGCCGTTGGGGGATCTATGTGATGGATCCTGCATGTTTTCCACTCATCGTACAAATTGAAGACGTCCCACGCCGGAAGGGACAAGGATTGAAGCCGTCGTTTGCCGTCGCGTGGTTCGGTCTCATGGCGGTGACCGCCCGTGGCCGTGTCGAATCGAAGATGCCCAGTCTGACCATGCTGGCTCTCTCGATTGAAGCCGCCGCGATGTTTGAGGCTGCGCCTGGCTTCCGATTTGTTTCTGCAAGGAAGCCGCCTCTCCCCTCAAAACAGTTCTTTTCCGCCTGGGGCACTTCCAGACGCTCCGCCAGCAGCGCCGCCGGCAATGCCTTGCAACTGAGCACCCTCTCTTTGCAATCTGCTTACGTAGGTCCTGCTCGTGACGTTCCAGGCGTCGATGTACTTTTCCATGCACGCGCTCAGGCAGCTCTGTTCGCGAGAGCTCAGACTCGAGCCGGGGGTGGGGACACAATGCGCGAAGCAGTTCTCGTTGACTTTGGAGATGAGGTATTTCGCGTTGATGATGTTGGACTGTGTGGACACGGCGTTTTGAAGACGCTGTCGGATCTGAGATGATTCGGAGTCACTGCTGCTGCTGGTGGATATGGGAGCGTTTGAAGTTTGAGACGTTGATGAAGAGGTGCTATTGCTGCTGCTGCTGCTGCTGCTGCCGCCTCCAAAGAAGCTGCCAAAAGACATGTTGGCCGTGTAAATAGTAAAATTGTCGGAATCAAGGCGGCGAAGAGATGTCCTCGTGCTTCGAGTGAATCACGGCTGGAAGTAAGCTGACCAACGTTCTCAGAACCGCAAGTTTCACAATGTGGCACTGGAATGCTCAAGAGTGGAAGAGTATTGTTCTGGATAAATTCATCAATTCGGACCGTCAGTTCTAGGCGGGCTAGCGGCGGAGCCTGCCGCTAAGAAATAACTTGCAGGGATCGCCCCTCTGCAGCCCGCAACGCTGAGGCGAATCGCTTCAACTAGGACACCATATGCTGAATGGCCTGCACATTTCAGGAGCCGAACGAATTCATGCTCTGACCTCTTTGTTCCACTCGAGCCGTGCTCTTCTTCTCCTTTAGCGTTTCGTCCTGCTTGTCAGTCGCTTGCGTTTGCATTAGCCGCCACAATGTGGTTCCACAGCATGCTGGTCCCGCTGTGGATGCTTGCGCTATATGCAGCGGGCACCGATGCAGCAGTGGAAGCAGATACATCCATGAAGAGCATACCGGTAAGACCATATCCTGGGAAATGGGCAGCAGGGCTAAACCATGCTCAGCTGCGGACGCACAGTCTCGCGCCGCCCTACCTCGACTCGGACATGACGAGTAGATGGTTTGATTTTGGAGGCGACACCATAATACGAACGGACCAGTACATACGACTAGCCTCTGACCTGCCATCCCAATCAGGCTGGGTCTTCTCGAGGATCCCGATCACGGCGACGAACTGGGAGGTGGAGTTCGAGTTTTCAATACACGGAAAGGGCCATCTACACGGAGACGGATTGGCCCTGTGGGTCACGAAGGAACGGGCTCAACCAGGACCAGTATTCGGGCATGCCGACCGATTCGAGGGGCTCGGCATCTTCTTCGACACCTACAAGAATAACAGACCGGGCGTCGTGTTCCCGTACGTCATGGCCATGATGGGAGACGGCCAGACGTCTTATGATGCCGCCAACGATGGCAAAGCGAATGAGTTGGGCGGGTGCTCCGTATGACAGGTCCAACACCAACCACATATGACATACTGATGCCGGGCAGGCTCGAGGATTGCGAGGCGCCGCAGCACCGTCCAAGGCAAAGCTGACGTACTTCCAAGATAAGTCGTTGACGCTGGAATTGCAGTACAAATCAGCAGACTCGTGGACGCAATGCTTCAGCCTCACGCCAACGGACACGCAACCGCTGAGGCTGCCCAACACCGCCTATCTCGGATTCTCCGCCCATACCGGGGAGCTGTCGGACAACTTCGACATCATTCGTGTGGAGACGAGGAATTTATACAACCCCGTTGCTTCCAACACGGGCCGAAATGTCGCCGGTCCCCGGAGCGGCCGCGCCAGGAGCGAGAAAAAGAGCGGCGGATGGGGACGCTTTTTGGTGAAAATCATTCTCGTCGGCTTCGTCGCGGGTGGTGGATACATAGGCTACAAGAAGTACAAGGAGAACAAGCGCTATTCCAGCTTTTGACAGCTTGTGCGAGCATGGCGGAATGGTGCCGTTCCAGTTCAACCACGTTCATTGCAAAAGGCGTCCAGGGAAAGATCCATGAGCACGGACCGCTCCAGGCGTGGTATGTGACCTGCTCAGCATCTCAAGACGGGATGCTGAAATTTGGTGAGGCAAACGCCAAGGATGATCGCCCCTGACACGTGATCCGCCGGTGGTAAGACCAAGGCGTTCTTTGTTCATAGCCTGCGGCCAATGAACGTGGCTATGCTTTCCAGCTTAAAACACGCAGATTTCCAGACGCTTGAAATCAATGATTTTGTCACACTGATCTTGAGGCATCCGGTCCCAGGACCACAACGCCAAGGCCTGATCTGGGCTGCACAACGCGCACCCGCCCATTCGCTTATATTCGGCCTTCTCCCTCTTGCTCCTTATTTCTCTTCCTTTCCTACCTCTTTGCACCTCCACCAACCCGACTACGGTGATCGGTTTTCATCAACCAACCATCAACAACTGCCCATTTTATCACATTTGACCACTCATACTCGCCTGCAAACATGACTGGACGTAAGTATCATCGTTGCATTTCACATTGACGCTTGTTGAGACGCTCATCGTCGCTGCACCGAGCTGTCGCCCACCCTGCGGCGGCTGGGTGCCGGGTCCGGCCTCGTTGCCCGCATCTCCCCCGTTGATCTCCGACACCCCAACACAGTTGAATCTCCAGCATGCTGACAAGATTTGCGCAGGTGGCAAAGGCGGCAAAGGCCTCGGAAAGGGTGGTGCGAAGCGTCACCGAAAGATCCTTCGCGACAACATCCAGGGCATCACCAAGCCCGCCATCCGTCGTCTGGCTCGTCGTGGCGGTGTCAAACGTATTTCGGCCATGATCTACGAAGAGACGCGCGGTGTCCTCAAGTCGTTCCTCGAATCCGTCATTCGCGACGCCGTCACGTACACCGAGCACGCAAAGAGAAAGACAGTCACGTCTCTAGGTAAGCCGAGACAACGGACTGGTCGGGTCGATCGGCCAGCCCCTCACGCCGTGAGAACCATGACTGACAGTATGTGTGTGACCAGATGTTGTCTATGCCCTCAAGCGCCAAGGCAGAACTTTGTACGGTTTCGGCGGTTAGACAGGCTAGTCCTCAGGAAACTCTGCTGCCTGGGGTGGGGGTGTTATGGATGTTACGGATGACATGATGGGGTTACGGCGTCTGTTGAACACACTGTGATTGGGTTGCGAAGTCATTTGCTGGGTGGATGCCCCTTCTCCTCGGCCTGGGCTTCGGGTGGTACATGATCAAGGGTATCTTTGTCTAGCTCGGAAGCCTTTACAGATGATAGTCATGTAGCATTAATCAAGGAGATTTGCATTGCCCAGCGTCAATTCATCTCTCTCACCGTCAGTCACTTGTCTGCCGCGAGGGGCGCTGATCTCAACCACCTCCAGCGGACACAGCGACTCACATGGCATGGTCTCCTGAGCGGCGACGCGATTGCCACAGAGACTTGAAGAGAGGCAGCACAGCTGGACCTCATGCATTCGCGGAATTCGCCTGGCTCAAGGCAACAGGGATATCATAACAGGAAAAGTCTGTCGGGTGGTATTACGTGGAGCCTTGAGTGTGGCGCAGATCGCTTGAATAGGCACCAGGATTTCTGGCCGCCCAATATAGGTTCTCGACCCCGCGCTTTTTTCCGCCCCCATGCATGTTGCCCGACGAACTGAGCAGCACGATGAGAAGATAGATAACAATTCATTATCCGGAATAGTGACCTTTGCATCGGCTCGGGAGAGGTGGGTGCTCCATCAAGGCCGCCTCTCACCATGTTTCAACGCCGGGGCACATACCTCCAACGACTGACCAAGTTATATTCTGACGCCAAACAATCGTACGAAAGCGCTAAAGTCACGGCGGCATCGGCGAATGTCAATGATGAGCCGGAAGTCATTGCATTGCGACGCGATTTTCAGATCCAACAGGACCGGCTGTTGGCATGGGGCATGCACTGGGCCGACGTCGGTCCGCAGTACGCGGGCCACGGCGACGTCGACATCGACAAGAAGATCGATCAGGCCGGATTGGGCGAAGTGGTGGCCAGCGTCATGTCGGAAATCAAACGCCTTCTCGAAGAGAGCGGGCGACTCCAGCATCCGGAGAGGTACGAGCTGGCCAAGTCTGGCAAAGGCCTGAGAGGCCCCCCGAGCCCGACTCTGCATCGAAGGGATTGGACCATGCACGAAGTCCAGACCGGACGGGCGCTGCTGGACCAGCTCACCACGTGCATCGACGTGCTGTACAGTCTGGTCGAGAACAGGGACAGCCCGGGGAAGGCAGAGGAGAAGAGTGACGCGAAGAAGAGAGCGAAGCAGGGTGACCGTGATCATCATGATGCCTCGGAGAGTCCTGATTTCACCCATATCCACCACCATCCGCTGCATATCGATTTCAGCGGGCTGGAGTTCGATCCCGATTCTACGCCCCAGTCTGCCGACCCACCACCATATGACGCGTCGGAAGTGAGGGCGTCGACCAGCGACCGGGCCATTGCTCACTACCGAACCGCTCAGATGCCTGTGCTGGTCGACTTTCTCACCTCAGAATGTCCTCCGCACGTCATTGGCGGCGCATACGATGTCTTTGAACTCCACGAGCTGGGAGAAAAGCTCTGCAAAGACCGGGGTCTTTCATGGTGCGGCCACCTCAAACTCGTCGGCTTCACCGTCGATCCGAAAGGACCGCGCTGCGGGATGGTTTACGCGTTGCCAGAAGGCCACGGCCACCAGAGTCTTCAGCACCAGCGGACCTTGGGCTCGTCGATCGCAGCGACCCATGAGCGAGAGTCGTCGGTACCGGCACTCGAAGACCGCTTTCGTCTGGCCTATAACCTGATGCTCTCGGTGATTGGCTACTTTGCCCACGGCGAATGTCATCAATACATCAACAGCAGCAACGTCTTGCTCGCCGCGCCGGACGAAGTGATCCACACCTCCAGCTCGCGACCGGAGGTTCGGTGCCCGTATCTGCTGCAATCATGTCAAGACTTCATCTCTCGCCTGCAGACGGAAGAGCCATTTTCTGCCACGATATACCGGCATCCCGACCACGACGTGCGGGCCTCTGATGTCGTCCCGGCGTTCGATATTTACAGCTTGGGCCTCTTGCTGCTCGAAGTCGGCTTGTGGATGCCGCTGGCCAAATTGTGGAAGCCAAAGTACGACCGCAGCATTTTTATGGAACGGGTGCAACGAGTGTATTCGCACAAGCTGGCCTCCAAATGCGGTGGCAGATACATGCGCGTGGTCCAGCGGTGTCTGCAGGCCCCTGCCGAGCTCAGCAATAAAAACAAAGCAGAAGAGGCCGGCGCATATTTGCTAGAGGCCGCGCGGGACCTCCGAACGTGCTGCGCGCTCGACGAGGATGGACCACCTCCGGCGTCTGACATCGAGTGCTTCGAAATGCTGATTATCGAGCAAATGTGTAAGACGGAAGAGGAAGAAGCGGCTGCTGAGCACGGTGGGGGCGGCTCCCTGGACGCGCCCATCATGACACCCCTCTCCGGTCAACAGGAGACCGGCATTACCAGACGTCAAAGCTCGAAACGGAAGGCAGACGAGATTTATCATCCGCCCGCTCCTCCTCCTCGTCCTCCTCGTCAGCCGGAAGCGGCTCTGCGTAAGTGGCCTAACATCGACATCCCACAGCAAGATTTGGATCAATGGAACACCGTCCTGATGCCTCGGCTGGGCAAGATCCTCCAAAATGCACTCCGAGACTCGCCGGAGTCGTGCAGTCTGAGTCTGATGATGTTGGGCAACACCATCGAGAATGCAAAGACCACGATTTGCATCCAATGCCCCAATGCGGCCAAGGTCCGGGACATCCTGAGACAGAAGTTCAAGCCCAAGAAGGGCTGGGGGGTCGTCATTCTCAACGGGGACGTGCGAAGGAGTGGCAAGAGGAGGAATCCCCGACGCTCTGGCTATCGATCGAGGCAATCTCGGGGCAAGTCACGCGCCTACAAACCGCAAGAGCAGCGCTATCAGGAGCGTCCGGGGTGTGGAGCGAGCATTGGCGCCTTTAAGGCGAGCGAGCATTTGCCTCCAGTGTCGTTTGGTGGCATGATTCTCGTGGATGGCGCACCCTTTGGCATGACCGTCCACCACATGCTCGACTGTCCCAGCGATGAAGACGATGACGATGGTGACGGCGACGGTGACGGAAACGGTGAAGACATCATCACCGTCCAGAAACAATCACTTGAGAGGCCGACCCGGTCAGCGGCGCCACGGAGAGTACCTGGGCAGTTTGACTCGAGTTCGGAGCTGGGCCTGGGAAGCTCCGAAGACGATCTGACAACGTTTTCAGACCTCGAGATTTCCGATGACGAGGACGACGCCAGCGAAGACAGCGACTGCAGTACCATTCGGCCAGACTATTGCCTCACTGACGCTGACGGGCACGAGTTTTGGTTCATGGATGACGCTCCGCCGGAGCTGGAAGAGGATGAAGGATCTGACGCTGACGATGATCGGTGGTCGTCATCCTCCTCTTCCTCGTCTTCTGACGATGATGACGACGCGGCCTCTGTCGGAGACAAGGTCGGCATTGCCCCTTTCTCCGACGACGAACTTTGCGTCACACAACCTGCCATCGACGACGTTGACGAGGATTTCTTTCCGAGCGAAGAAGACAAAGACGAGGACCATCTCGCCAGCCATTCCTTTGGCTTCGTGCATGCCAGCAGTGGTATCCGCCGTGTCCAGCGTGGAGAAATGAAGCATGAAGTCGACTGGGCACTGATCCGCGTGCATGAAGATCGACTCAGCGTCGACAACACAATTCAGACATCTGGGCACCGAGGTCCACCTGGTGGCGCCATGTCTGCTGGCACCGTGGCACGACCCAGATCAGACTCACGGTCACCGCAAGGCTCCCACAATCCCCGCGCCGGTGCCCTGCTCACGACCATCGCGCCACTGTCGAAGCTGTCCGGACTACCAGTCCACTGCCGCGGTCGGTCTTCCGGCTTCAAGACCGGTCGGATCTCACAGGCCCTGTCATTGGTCAAGATGCACGGACGCCGGTCCTTCTCGAGCTCTTGGTGCGTCGAAGGCGGCTTCGGCATCCCTGGCGACAGCGGCGCCTGGGTGTATTGTCCTGAAACAGGCCAGTTGTGCGGACACGTGCTAGCATGGGGTGAGAAGAGCAAGACTGCGTACATTGCACCAATGGAGGTGTTGTTTGAAGATATCAAGGCCCGATTGGGTGCACGCACGATCGAGTTGCCATTGCCATCGCCGGTCGGCGCGGGCCTCACCCGGGAGAGGGTGGTGACTGGCAGCGATGGCCAGCGAGGGATGTCCATGGGTGTGGGTGAGCAAGAGATGAGACAGAAACAGCAGCAGCAGAAAAGACCGCTTGAGGTTGCGTTCAGGGATCTGAGACTCGATTCGAATTTCCGGGGTAATCCCGGCGGGAGTGGGAATGGGAGCAACAATGGCAATACCCGAAAAAGGCCGGAGGTGGGAGTAAGGAGTTTGCCTGTGGCAGGGACTGTGTCATAGTCTTTCATCGCCCTGATGTCAAGAGGTACCATTCTTGATCCTTCTGGAGCGGGAAGGTTTGCCAGTATGCGGTGCGAAGCAAATCTGCAAACAGGAGTTGGCACTCATGAGTCCTGCTCTTACTGATAGCCAATGCATTCATGAGTTCAAGTCTGCGGGCAATCAGATGGGAGGAGAGGCTGTATTGTATGGGTCTGTCTGTTCATTCCTTCTTTCTCCTTTCCTTCCTATTCAGTACTACAACACCAGCCCAAACAGCAGGACACGATGACACCGATCACACGGCTCAATAACAGCCGCCACCACCAGAGATATCAAACCGAGGATCCTAACGGACATCGGGTGGCGTGCTCTCCAGGCTCCACAGCACAAACTCTCTTTGCCTGTGTTGGCGGCATGAAGCTGTAGATTTCCGAATGGTTGCTGTCGGATAGCCTCGGACTGACTGTGGCTACAGACGGTTTCTGGGAGACAGACGGACGCACCGTTCCTCCCCTGCTTCGTCTCTTTCTTCTCGACCAGCTTCTCGACCCGGTTTCCTGCCTATATCACTCTCACCACCATGACGGGAGAGTCTTCTTCCCTTCATCTTCGGCCTGCTCGAGTCGGCAACTCCAGTACCGGGAGTTTGAGCACTGAGAGTCCGGTTGCGGTGGTTTCGGGTATTGATAGCAGGGTTGCAATGTGTGGTTGCTCTGGATCTCACGGCGTCTTAACTAGGTTCTTCTGGCACAGGAGTGGACGTCCGCGAACGTTTCTTCGGCTTGACGAGGAGCAGGATGAACATGGCTATGACGAGCAGCAGCAGTAGTAATAGTATCTTGCGCTTCGTGGAACGGCGCTGATAGCTCGTGGCCTGTGTGCAAGACAATATCAGATATGAGGTCACAACAGTCACTGGCATGACGAAGAACAACAGAAGGTACCGGTGCAAGGCAGTAATCCGAGGAGGAAAGAGGAATACATACCACGACCAATTCCTTTTCCGCTCCCTTCACATCAGCCACCATTCTCTCGACGTTGTAGTCGATTCGGTCCAACATTGTGCCTTGGTCGATGACCATCGTTTGCAAGTCCTTAAAGATGTCTGCCAGCTCGATAATCCCTTTCGCGATCTCGTTGATCTCCTGCTCTCGCTGGGCGATGGCTATGTCGTTACTCTGTACTCGTTTCTGCGCTGTCTGTTGCAATGTCGACTGGGAAAACGACTTATCCGCGTCCGACTCGAACAACGCTGGGTCAGAATAGGGATTTTGGATGGGAGTGGAAGAGCGGCCGAAGGGAGAGTCAAATCCACCGAGCGCCCGCAGTTCTGTCACAATGGTCAGTTCCAACCGCCTGGGGTCCCGCGGGAGAAGCCTTACTGCTCAGGTAATGGCTCTGCTTCTTTCTGAATGTCGCGCTGACTTCTTGAACTCGGGAGGCAAGCGCAATCTGAATGTTGTGTGCCATGGTCTCATCCCCCTTGGCCAGATGGCCGGACTGCTTGGCCTCTTTGACCATGTTCTCAATGCGCTGAATAGCCTTCTGGCAGTCCTGGAACCCACGTGTGATTTCCTGTGTCAACTCTTCGATTTCGCGCTCCTCCTGCTGTTTGACCTCCTCGTCCCCGAACCCGGGAAGCACATGCTTGGAATGCAACTTGTCCAACTTGGCAGCCTTGAGCGTCACGTCCTTCAGCACTTCTCCGACCTCGTCTTGAATATCGACCCATCTCGGCGGCAACAGATCCATCTCAATGATGGCATCCCCATCGTCTTCGTATGCGCCGCTCGACATAAGACCTCGCGTCTCCTCCGAGCCCTGGTCACCGTAGCCATTCGCCGCTCCTCCATAGCGTGGCTTCTTCACAGGACGATGCGCATATGATTGACGGTAGGAGAGGTATCTGGAACATGTCAGTAAGAGCGGAAGCGAGTCGCGGCGACGTTACAGGTTGGTCCGATCTCTCCACATCTTCGCAGCGAAAGTTCCCTAGGTCAGGCGTCTAGGCTCCTTGACTGCTTTGCTGCGACTATCATGCTGACGTATAGACCAGCAGGTGCCACTCCGCAGTGCCGGTGATGGCGGCTGTGTCAGAATCCGGAGGCGACCAGAACTTCGTTCAGTGGAGCTACAATTTGCAATGGGATACGGCGCATGGTGAGGAACCATGTAATGTAATGTGGTTTTCCTTTTGCAGCCTAGCGTCATACACCTGTCATCTATTCCGTGAACTCCAACAAATCAAAACATCTTGGTGCCATCAGCAACATTGAACCTGCCTCACTTTTCGGTGTTGCCGACCTCTGCTAGCTGCGTCTAAATACATCTTTACCAACAATATTTTAATATTTCAGCTGGCAGACCCCCGACACCAAAAATCCGTCTTCGCCTCAATCGAGGTCTTCAATCGATGGACAATACCTCCGACTCCACTTCCAACCTGACCTCCGTTGAAAGATTTCTGGAAGTGGGCAATACCGGAGGAGGAATATGACATGCTGGGACACAGTGAAGAGCATTCCTGAATTAGCCTCGTCAAAATTCGCCCATTAAATCTACTCATGAGATGGGGTTTGGCACGTGAATTGCCTTGGCGATGGTTGCCTGCTTAAATACTTCAACATTCTCTGCTGGACTTCATCATCATCCTTCGATCTCAAGCCATTCCCTCCGCCCGACCCCTCGTTTAACTTGTCCACGAGCAAGCACCACCGCCTTGTCGTCTCCTTTGGTCTGAGCACACACAACCCCTTCAAATGGCCAGCCATAGACAGAAGCGAATCACTAAAAGACACAACAGGGGGCAAAACGTCAAGGCTACCGCGTCCGAAATGAGCAGACAAGAGATCGAGGCTGCCACGTCTGAAATAGAGTCTGCTGAAATAGACTCTGCTGATCTCCACAATGAGGACTACAACATACGCTCACCGGAGCGCTCTGATATCTTGTTCCAAATTAAGAAAATCATCGGCAGCGCTCGCGTCTCCCCGGCTTTCTGGGCTTGCTGTCAGCTCGCCGATCTGGGCCGCTTGAAAACCATGGCTAAATTGGATCGGCAGACGATTTTTGTCATCCAGAGCGTAACATCTTCGCTCGTGATGGAATGTAAGCTTCTATTATTTCGGACCGGTCGAGGTCCCATTGACTACAGACGTATACTCACCGTTGGCAGGGAGTCAGCGATTCCAGGATTCGAAATTCCCAGGATCAGAGCCTGCCCCACAACGTCCAGTGGGTCAAGAGGCGGGTAAAGTAAGTCCATATTGTCCGGCCCTTGAGATATACACCTGTCTCACAATACATCCAGTGCAAAGAGCGTGATGGTTATCGATGCGTCCTGACGAAGATGCCGAATCCTCTCCCGGCCCATCTAGTTCTCTACAGAATGCTCAATAGACGTTCAAAAAGCGGCCGAATGAAAAGCTCCGATATGCTCACCGATTTTTGGCAGGTTTTACATCTCTTCTGGAACGAGGATCGGATCAGGAGATGGAAAAAGGCAATCTTTCTGAAATCTCGGAATTCTGACACTCAGAATCCTGATAGTTTTGAAAGATGCATCAATCTCATCTGCCTGGGGCCCCCGGCGTGTGACCTGTGGTATAGGGGACTGTTCGCCCTGAAGCCGTTGGAACTTTCACGCGATCGTAAGACGCTTACTGTTCAATTCTTCTGGCAAGTTCCGGGCAATTACGAACTTGAAAGCCGGACTGATTTGCTTACGGAACCCACGTCATCAGAAAACTTGCATCGCGCCGGCAGGGGGTTATATTTGAATCGCATTGAGAGCGATGGCTCGACTCCGCCCATTCGTTCTGGACAGACGTTCACTTTCACGACCAAGGACCCCAAAAACCTACCGTTACCAACACCAGACCTCTTGGAGATGCCATGGTTTCTCCAACGTGTGGCGGGAATGTGCGGTGCGGCCGAATGGCCAAAGTTGGATTACGATGACCATGACCATGACACTGTCGACACTGAGGCTAGTTGGTGTATTCCGGAACATACACACGGTCATGCGCGCAATGTCCTTCAAAGAGTCCGCGAATGGGCGACTCTCTCACCGTGACTTGGTTCTGGACCATTGTTGCCAAAGAGGCTGCCGCTGTCGCTCCGGAATTTCAACGCCTACTCCAGGTTCAGGCCAACTGTGAACGAGTGCGCGAATGGACATCAGCAAGCGGACGATGGTAGCGGCGGGCGAGCACGGACATGCACTGTAGAGGTGGTTTCATATTATCACGGATTCACAATAGCATGCGAAGCATTCATCAAGCATTAAAACGTGGGAGTATAGTCACGTGCTCAAGAAGCTTAAGCCGCGACTGACCCTTTCCCTTGGGCCAAGTCTGGCCAGGTCGAATGCGCATTTCCTGCTCCTTTCAGCTACCCCCAAACATACAACCCGCAGGCACCAACCGCTCCACGCGCTCCCACGACTGCAACGACATATTCCCTATCCGATAATATCATACGCGTGTCTTTCTGTCTCTGAGACCTCTTCAACATGGTATGCGCTGCTGTGTGCGACTCACAGCCTCACCAGCGTTCTCAGACCATTGTTGAAGATGAGGACTGACGGTGTCCATAACCACCAGGCCGATTCTCTTTCCGAAGAACAAGTGTCCGAGTTTCGGGAGGCGTTCTCCCTCTTTGTGAGCAGACCGTTGTGGTTGTAGAGAAGTCACTGATCGCTGTCACAGGATAAGGATGGCGATGGTCCGTAAATCCAAACAGTCCGGCGACGGTACCTCCACGGGAGAAACGAGGTCGCAATGGTGCATCCATGCTAACGCAACAAACTTCCAGGACAAATCACCACCAAGGAGTTAGGCACGGTGATGCGTTCGCTGGGTCAGAACCCATCCGAGTCTGAACTTCAAGATATGATCAACGAGGTCGACGCAGACAACAATGGCACGATTGACTTTCCGGGTATGACACCGGTGATCAAGTTTCGGAGACGGGGTCTGACACGGGGGCAGAATTTCTCACGATGATGGCGCGCAAGATGAAGGACACAGACTCGGAGGAGGAAATCAGAGAGGCATTCAAGGTGTTTGACCGTGACAACAATGGCTTTATCTCGGCGGCGGAGTTGCGCCACGTCATGACATCGATCGGGGAGAAACTCACGGACGACGAGGTCGACGAGATGATTCGCGAGGCCGATCAGGATGGAGATGGGCGAATCGACTGTAAGACGCGAGAAATCACATTTTCCGCCGCCCCATTGCTGACAGTCTTCAGACAATGAGTTTGTGCAGCTGATGATGCAGAAATGAGTTATGAGGAGAGACGAGAGCAGGACGGTGATAGCCAGTTGACGTTTGAACAAGACATGATCTTCGCCAGGAGCATTCGACTGTTAGAATGGCCGACCGGACCGTCGGCCCCATGGAGCGAGAGCGATCTTCTCGCCTTCTTCTCCATCACATACCCCAGCATACGATATCGTATTCGAAACTCTCTCTGACCTCTACCTTGTTTCATGAACATTCCATGCCTCGTTCACTTCACCTGGATGTCCGCGTTTGGTGGGCTCGGTCCGGGAACATTCACCAGATCTCTTGGAATGTGCCTCTCTCTGTCTCTCAATGTGCCTTCAACCAGTCCAGCATCTGTCGAAAGGCCGCTGATTGAGCCTCTTTGATTGTGGCTGACTCATACTCTCCGACCACAGCAAACCCTGTCCGACGTCATCAACCGCTCGGGGAAGTGCAACATTGCTCACCATGAGGTACACCAGAATATGTCTTGACTTCGTGCTCAATGCCATGGGATGCGAAATGGTTCTTGCCTTCCTCCAAAATCTCGTCAGGAAAAAGGGGGTCATTTTCTGCGGATGTCATTCAGTTCGATGCCATTGACGTCGACTCATCTGCTTACCAACGCAGATCAGAGTGAGAGGAGCCACGATGCCCCTCAAATCGGCACGCGTCACCAAAGTGGCATGAGCGGCTGCCCCTGCCTTGATGAGCGGCCCGCCCTGGGAAACAAGTCCTTCTTCCTCGTCCTTGCGCGCTTGACCAGCCAGTTCCGGGTCGGCACGGTCGCCGGCCAACATGATCACATACCTCGCCCCAAAGCAGTAGCCCGCGGCATAGACTCCTCCTCCGTAGGCCACAGCATCGGCATACTCGTCTTTGGCGTAGTCCAGGACCTGATGGATGATCGGAAGCACCTTTTCGGGCGTCTGCCTCGCAAGCCACATATCCACCATGAATGACTTTACCGTCTCGACTGCTCTCAATTTCACCTGCTCAATGAGAGACGGGTTCGGGTCCGGTTCGGTGGCTGCTCTGGTATTGGGAGCGGGATCTCCAGAGAACTGATCCGGCATGATCACCACGAAGCCTTCGGCGGCGTACAGGTCTGCTTGCACCTGATTGTTCACCGAGTGGACGCCGGTGCCGGCCGTCAACAGCAAGAGGAGCTTTCCCGGAGAGTTGGGGTAGTCCGCCGGCTTTGAGACGTAGACATCAACATTCCCGAATTTGGTCAGCTCTCCAGACGGTTGCTTCCCGGTGGTGGGACGATCGGTCAGACAATGCTCGCCGAGACTCGCGCTCGCTGGCGCTTTCGAGTCGTCTTGAGATAACTCGGGCTGCTGTTCAATCGCATCACTCTCGGGCGCCTTGGTTGCAACCTCAGAATCAGACATGTCGCAAACAAGGACAACACATGGAGGTCCTCGAGTCAGACGTCCAAAGGGGAAAAATCGTTGAACAGACGGTCAGGAGCAACAAGACAGTCTCAGCATGCAGCATCAGGTTTGCCAGGGAATGCCCAGCGAACTCCATGTATATAGCCTGACCAAGGACTGTCCACAGCACCTGACAGGGCAACCCGGGAGTCGCGCCAAGACTTTCACTTTACGCGTTCCCAGGACGCGTCCAAGCGGGCTAGGCTCCTCTACAACCCCCGCCTGCGTCGGTGGCGACATAAACATCGCTTTCCACCAACCCTTCTTCGCCTTCGTCAAATTCAAATGTCAAACACCTCTCTGTGTGCTGTTTGATCATGGATCCTCAAGCATCTGCAGCTCTTGAGCGGCTCGACGCCGGTGCCCTCGCCGACATCTTCGACCAGACGCCGGGTCGCGTGGAATATCCCGTGGTGCAGTGTCTCCAGATCAAGCCTGTGGCCGCGCAGGCGACCGCGCCGCCTGGCGCAGAGCATGACACGGAGCCGAAGGCGCCAGACCGGTACCGGGTTATTTTCAGCGACAGTCGAAACTATGTTCAAACCATGTTGGCCACGACGGCAAACCATTACGTCCAATCTGACCTCCTCAAACGAGGCGTTCTGGTGCAGTTGACTGTTTATCAAGCAAATGCGGTCAAGGGCAAACGGTGAGCTACTATCGGTGCGCCACCAACTTTCCGGGCTAACGGTCTTTATAGGATCCTCATCGTGAAGGAAATTAATATTCTCAAAGAATATGGCCAGCTGGAGAAGTTGGGCGATCCCAAACCCTTTGATGTGAAGAAAGAGGATGAGAACAAAACATATCCGACCACGATCTCCAGCAACGGGTTCTATGGCAGCAAGCCCGAACCACAGCAGCCACCGGAGAGGTCGATGCCCAGTCACAACAAAGCGCCGTCCTCGTCGGCCCATGCCAATATTTATCCCATCGAAGCGATCACGCCATACTCGCACAAATGGACCATCAAGGCGCGCTGTACCAGCAAGTCCGACATCAAGACGTGGCACAACCGCAACGGTGAAGGCAAATTGTTCAGTGTCAATTTGCTGGACGACAGCGGCGAGATCCGCGCCACGGGATTCAACGACCAATGCGATCAGCTGTATGACCTCTTCCAGCAGGGCAATGTCTACTACATCTCCAGCCCGTGCCGAGTCCAGATCGCCAAGAAGCAATTTTCCAACCTGCCCAACGACTACGAGCTGACCTTTGAACGGGATACCGTCGTGGAAAAGGCAGAAGAACAGGATGGGGTGCCACAAGTGCGATACAATTTCACCAACATCGCCGACCTCCAGTCGGTCGACAAGGACACGACCATCGACATCATCGGCGTCCTTCGAGATGTCGGAGAAACGTCCCAAGTGACGTCCAAGACCACCAGCAAGCCCTACGACAAACGAGAGCTGACTCTCGTCGACAACACCAATTACTCAATTCGCCTCACGATATGGGGGAAAACTGCCGCCGCGTTTGACGTCGCGCCGGAGTCCGTGGTGGCGTTCAAAGGCGTCAAAGTGTCCGACTTTGGTGGTCGCAGTCTGAGTCTGCTGAGTTCGGGCTCGATGACGGTCAACCCAGACATGCCCGAGGCGTACCGACTGAAGGGGTGGTATGACGACCAAGGCCGATCGGAAAACTTTAGCACGCATGCCAACCTGCAAGGAGCGACCCTGGGAGCGACCGGCTCTCGAGGCGACCCCTTCAAGACCGTGGCACAGGTCAAGGATGAGCAGCTCGGCATGTCAGACAGCCCAGACTACTTCTCGCTGAAAGCGTCGATACAGTACATCAAACAGGACAACTTTTGCTATCCATCCTGTCTGTCAGACGGATGCAACAAGAAGGTTGTCGAAGTCGATCCGGGTCAGTGGCGATGCGAACGATGCGACAAGACCCATCCACGGCCCGAGTATCGATACATCATGTCGGTCAACGTCAGTGATCATACCGGTCAGCTCTGGCTCAGCTGTTTCGACGAGACCGGCCGGACCATCATGGGCATGTCCGCCGACGAATTGATGGAGATCCAAGAGGTGGACGAGAAGAGACTCTCCGACATCTTCTCCCAGGCACATTGCAAAACCTGGATCTGGAAGTGCAAGGCCAAGATGGACAGCTTTCAGGAGCAGCAACGGTGAGTTTTATCATTCTATCCGCTCCCGATTCACAGGCTCATTGAATTTAGAGTGCGCTACCAGGTCACCTCTACGGCTCCGTTGAACTTTGTCGTCGAGTCGCAGAAGTTGATCGAGCTGATCAAGCAATACAATATCGATTAGCCCGGTGTGGCTGGAGTCGCCGAATCGGATGGGAGAGGTCAAACGAAGAGAGAGCAAAGGAACAGTGGAGGTGGCCTTTGCCTGACGGTATAGACGAGTGTCTCACCAGCTTGACAGTGCGTCTTTACCTCTGTTATTGAGCCCGACCACACTGAATTGCCAGTGCAGTGGCAGCCCGTGCAAGTGGCTTACTAATGCCCATGTTAAAGGGACATGAGATTGCGTCATAGGAGTGAATCCGGAACATTGCATTCATCCTCATCCTGAATACAATGCACGTACTCTCCTTTTCCGCTCTCGTCTTCTATCTCACAAGCTGCTTTTCCCTGTGATTATGACGCGGTATGTTCATTCCCCCGGCTGGCTACTCTGCGACGGGGCCGTCTTTAAGGACCGACGACTTCATCTGCATGATAGCGCTGCCGTCTATGCCTGGCCCAGCACGGGCGGCAGACTCGAGTTAGAAAATCCGAGTGCATTTGAGCTTGATATCCTCGACATTGAAATCATTTTACGGAGAGCAATAGGTCGACCGTACCAGTACGGCATCAGGCGTAACGAACTGAAAGACGCTGAAATTTATACCTGGCTAGGGTGGCCTGAGGATGAAGAGCATAAAGGTGGCGTATGGGTGTTGAAGAAGAGTGAGATGAGATTTGAAAATAGGATGACAGGGAGGATCCGGCTGGCGAAGACAATGCAAGATCGGTGCCGGGCTGTTGAGATGTGTTGTGGTATCTTCTATGCTCATCCCACTGACGAGCACCTGGTTTCGACGCAGCCCGATTGAACTCAACACCCAATACTGAGACAGGCTGCAACGACATGTTGTCTTCTGTCACACTTTACCCATCTCTCCCACACGATGGTCTCTCCAGCCTCTCTTCCTCCGTCCCGTCAATCCGCAGCTCAAATCACACAACCGGCCCCTGTCGAAAGACTTCGATCATCTCCCACACGACCTGGCTACCAGGAACCGTGACAAAGCAGACCCTCAGGCCACATATGCCTGATCTTTTGATTTAGGTGAATTAGGCAGCCCACAAAGACAAGGGCATATGATATAATAAGTCTGTCAGACTGCTAACTGAGGCAAGCGGTGCGCGATCCGCAGGGTGAGATCTCTCTGTGTGTAGCTAACAATCTGGCATATAGCATACAAGACTCTCAGCTTGTCTCCTCCGCACCCAGGGGCAAGGCCGATGAGTATATGGAAGGGTTTGGCCTCATGCCCTTCCTGAAACACTCTACTCCTGTCTCGCGACTGTCGAGGATTGTCGTCATGACAAAGTCATTGAAAAGGGGGTCGTTAAATTTTTCAGCACATTGGACTCTTTAAATTGGCACGACTATGCAGACAAGATCTTTCCCCAAACATACCCACATTCATCAACGACCAATTCCTCGGCCTCGTTCTTCGCCACTGGTGAGCCTCTGCTTTTGATTAACCAACATCCTTCTTACCAAATATCCCAGAGCATAGGAGAAATTCAGACATCAGCTTGTATCAAACTCATCACTCTTCTGGCGCCTCCATTACTACGTCGACCATGCTGATTGCGGAAGATCGAGTTTGAGCCGTGATCCAGCCTTTGTCAGAGACGTTTTTGAGAGCATCACCAACCCAATTCTGGCGATTCCAATTACGGCCTCTTTGGAGCGTGGTGGCATTATCCGTGACTGGGTCTCTGCCTTACTCGACTGATTTCATCTTAGCCGTGCAGGAAGCCAAGGCAGGTCAGAATCACCATTTTTCAGAGGGGTCTGGTGTTGAGAGAAGAGTGGGTTCGGCCTCCGGTCGCAGGGAAACGCGCGTGAGAGGGCTTTGGGGAGTGGTGGAAGGAAACAACAGACACTGCAGGAGATGGTGAAAGCGGCGAGAGATGAGCTTCCTTGATAGGTGGGACGGTCACGGCAGATAAACGTGCCAACCCCATCGGGGCAGGCGGTCTAGGCATCACGTCATGTCACGTGACAACTGCTCAATAGCGATATTCCGAGTCTGCAGATTGAATCTGCGGAACAATCACGGCATGTATGCTACGATGTTGGTTTGATTTTGACCCATCTTCGTTCTCCCTTTAATATCTCCCAAGAAACCCGCGGCCGGGGCGGGGCGAGGTCGCTAGTGAATCAGTTGCTGAACTCTGGTTGATGTGCAATAGCCGGCGGAGACTTGCCGTCCGCCAGTATATCTGACATCGAGCTTGCCGTCTGCCCACATTTGGTGATTCAACCTCTTCTGCCGGGCCCAGTACCACAGCCACCATTGCCGCCACGACGACGACCAAAAAGATGGCCACCATGCGTGCTGTTGACATCAAGGGGGGAAAAGGCCCTATCTCGGCCATGTTTATCAATCCAGACACCCCCAAACCCCAGCCGACGGCTGGCCAGGCGTTGGTCAAGGTAAAAGCGTTCGGACTGAACCGCATGGACCTGCTCCAGCGTGAGGGTTTGTACCCGGTGCCGCCGCACACGCCCAAGACGATGGGAGTCGAGTTCTCCGGCGTCATCGAGGCGTTTGGGGCCGAGCCTGAACGTGGGTTCCAGGTGGGCGATGAGGTGTTTGGCCTGGCGTACGGCGGCGCCTACGCCGAGTACATCGCGGTCAGCACGCATATGCTGGTGCACAAGCCGAAAGAGCTCAGTTGGGAGCAGACGGCCGGCATCCCGGAGACGTGGATCACGGCGACGCAGGCCCTGTACCTGGTGGGTGAATACCGGCCCGGCATGAGCGTCCTGTGGCATGCGGGCGCCAGCAGCGTGAGCATTGCGGGTATTCAACTGGCCAAAGCCGACGGCGCCAGTGCCATCTACGTGACGGCAAGCTCGCGAGACAAAATCGAGTTCTGCAAGAGCATCGGCGCCACCGAGGGCTTCAGCTACAAAGAGGGCGACTGGGCGCAGGCACTGCTCAAGTACACCAATGGGAAGGGTGTCGACCTGATTGTCGACTTTGTCGGCGCCAGCTACTTTGACCAGAACCTCGAGGCTGCCGCGCGCGACGGCCACATTGTCAATCTGGGCAGTCTGGGCGGCACCGTGCTGCCGGGTCCGGTCGACATCAGCCCGTTCCTGCGCAAGAGATTGCGATATGAAGGCAGTAGTTTACGCAGTCGCGACGAGGCCTACCAGGGCCGGCTGCGCGACATGCTGGTCGAACATGCGCTGCCCAAGTTCATCGACGGCTCGTTCAAGATCGTGATTGAGAAGGTCTTCAAGATGGACCAGATCCAGGAGGCGCACCGGTTGATGGAGACCAATCAGATCATGGGGAAGTTGATCTGCACTGTCGAGTGAGTCGTTGATTGATTGCTGGTTTCGGTGGCGAGAAAATCAATAACAGCAAATGACATCCAAAATGAGTTGACACATGCGCCTTGGTTTTCCTCTCTATCTTTCTGCTGCCTCTTGAACGAAATTTTGCCACCAGGGTGTCATTCCTTGATCCATGTCTGAAGACTATTGTCAAGCTATTTGCCTGGCAAGGCACCCGCCAGGCCCGCGTCATCGCCCCCAGGGCGGATGAACATGCCGCCTCACCTCGCCTCCCTTACCTCCCCCCTCACCTTACTTTCTCATCTCACCTCCTCACCTCACCTTGCCTCCTTAGCTAGCAATATGATCCATTATGACCTCCAATCAACGGTTGGAAAGGTCTGCCTAGATCGAGTAAGAAGAAAGGGGCCGAAATCTGACAAGCGGTTCAAGTTGAGGCTCGGCTCTGTGGCGGTGTTTGCCTCGTTGCCTTCTCGAGCCTAGCGCTCTTTATTGTCAGGTGCAAAAGTCCAAAAAATGCGCAAGTTTGCCGAGACATTTTCCCACCAACTCACCGCATTTCCAAATACCTGGCAAATATGCGCATTCCCACACGAAGGACGCTGTAGATTG